>WLWI01001447.1_pt1 | contig 20635 bp, 18 predicted proteins | sample 6701501 | NCBI WGS metagenome assembly WLWI01 (sample SAMN12718690, study PRJNA515312) | sponge metagenome | isolation source: marine sponge | host: Mycale hentscheli | place: New Zealand: South Island, Marlborough, Capsize Point | collected 2014-11-01 | reverse complement strand
TTGTGCTGTTGAGTTCGCCCTTGCCAGTCTTTATTTTATATTGTTTCATATACACACCTGTTGGGGTGGGGTTGTTTGTTTGAATACGGGTATCCTCCCCGCTTTAGCCCAACAGGTAATGAAAAATTATCAGATTTTATCTGACGGATTCAGGTTTACGCCTGCATATTAAACTTGTCCGCAATAAACTCGACCCCATCTTCGAGAAGCTCTCATCGGGACCTACCAGAAAAGTGGATTGAGCGGCTAATTTGTGGAAACCAACTAAATGGGCTCTTGACGAATCAGGCCGTGGGCGTAACCTATTCGAGTTTGGGTCTAACGATAGAAGTTATCACCAATGCTCCTTAGTTGCCTGATACTCGATCCGCAATCGTCAATCCGAAATCAAATGCTTTGTGTTTTGATGAAAACAATCACTGAAAATAAAATTAAACTTGTTAAATGGTCACCTTCTTCACGATCGAAGTGGGTCGACCGGTTTTTAGCACGTCCACCGTTTGATACAAAAACGGAAGAAGTGGCTAGGAAGATACTCGCCGACATTCAACGTGAAGGGGATCAAGGCATTGTTCGATATACGAAGAAATATGACAACGTCCAACTTAGCCCAACTGAGTTTCGCGTTAAATCAAAGGAGATCTTAGAGGCTAAAAAAACAGTGGATCAAGCCTTTAAAAAGGCGGCGGCGGAAACGTATAAAAGAGTAATGGCTTTTGCGAAAGCTGGTAAAAAAAAATCATGGAACATGGCAAGTCCGCATGGGGGTAAGCTTGGTGAACAGTATGTTCCTTTAGACCGTGTGGGCGCTTATATTCCAGGTGGAAAAGCCCCTCTTGCTTCGACTGCGTTGATGACGGTGACGTTGGCTAAGGAAGCGGGGGTTTTAGAAATTATAGCGTGTACGCCTACTCGAGTAGATGGGACTGTAGATCCTTATATTTTATACGCTCTAGATTTGGCCGGGGCGACCGAAATATACAAAATCGGAGGTGTACAAGCTATCGGAGCGATGGCGTATGGGACTCGAGCCCTTCCCAAAGTCCAAAAAATTGTGGGTCCTGGAAATGAATACGTAACCGCTGCGAAACGTTTGGTATACGGTCATGTGGGATTAGATTTGGTGGCGGGCCCGAGTGAAATCGCGATCCTCGCGGATTCTTCTGCATCCGCTAGAAATAGTGCAGCAGATCTTTTATCTCAGGCAGAACATGGAACAGGGGCGGAGAAAGCATTATTCGTTACGACTTCAACCAAACTGGCCGAGGCTGTTCGCAGGGAATTGGTCCGTCAAACAAAGGCGCTTAAACGTAAAGATTCTATTTCCGTTGTCTTAAAGAAGGGAATGCTGTTAGTTGTGGTCGAAAACCTTGATGCGGGTATTGAATTGTGTAATCGATTTGCGCCTGAACACTTTGAACTACAGGTAAAACGTCCCCGAGTTTGGCTCAAAAAGATTAAAGTAGCAGGCGCTGTGTTTATGGGGCCTTGGACACCAGAGGTAGCCGGTGATTTTGTGGCGGGTCCTAGTCATGTTCTTCCTACCGGAGGCGCAGCAATAATGTTTTCTGGGCTCACAATCGATGATTTTCAAAGGCGCATGAGTGTTATAGATTTTAGTAAAAAAGATTTGAAAGAGACCTTGCCTGTTATACAAGCGTTCAGTCGTGTTGAAGGGTTGGACGCCCATGGGCGTTCTGCTGAAGTACGATTTGCGAAGATGAATCGGAGTGATGGAGTAATGGAGTGATGGAAAGACTCAGTATTTCGATATTCCAATTCTCCATCACTCCAATCCTCCAATGGGGCTGATGAATCAATACATACGACAATCCGTAGACAGGATGACTGGATATGTCCCGGGCGAGCAACCTTTAGATAAAGATATCGTTAAGCTTAATACGAATGAAAATCCATATCCACCCTCTCCACACGTTCAAGCGGTATTGCAACAAGTGGCTACGAATGCGTTGCGGTATTATCCGGATCCTGTTTGTAAACGTTTGCGAGATCGATTAGCGGATATTCATGCGTGTTTGCCTGACCAGATTATTGTTGGAAACGGATCTGACGAGTTATTGGCTCTTTGTATTCGAGCCTTTGTGGAGAGAGAGAGTTCCGTTGGATTTTTTGAGCCAAGCTATTCGTTATATCTTGTATTAGCTGACATTGAAGGTGTAACGGCAAATCCGGTTCCACTCGATGCTGATTTTCAGTGGAAGATGCCAGAGGATTATGTCTCATCCCTTTTTTTTCTGTGCAACCCCAATGCGCCGACCAGTATTTTGTATCCGCAGGAAATGGTTGAAGACTTTTGCGAAAGATTTTCAGGGGTCGTTGTGATGGATGAAGCGTATGTCGATTTTTCTGAAAAGGATTGCATGCATTTAGCGCGTTCAAAAGAAAATGTTCTTGTTGCTAGAACCTTGTCAAAATCGTTTTCCTTGGCCAACATTCGCTTGGGTTATTTAGTGGGTCCTCTGCCGTTAATTCAAGCACTGTATAAAATCAAGGATTCATATAATGTGAATGGCTTGACGCAAGATATTGCATTAGCCGCGGTCTCGGATTTAGATCATATGCGTTCGAATGTGGAGACCATTAAAAGCACACGAAAACGGGTCGCGAGAGCCCTTCGAGATCAAGGTTTTTACGTGTTTCCATCGGAAACAAACTTTTTATGGGTTAAACCGCCTCAAAGTTCAGCACAAAAACTTTTTACAGCATTGCGAAATAAGCGTATTCTCGTCCGACATTTTCCTGGTGAACAAACCGGCGCGTTTCTGCGCGTCACAATCGGGACTGATCAAGAGGTGGATGTATTCTTGGAAGGAGTTATTGGTTCTATATAGGAACTTCAAAGCTTAATAGTTATTTATTATATGATTTTGATATCGTTGGAACGAAAATGAAGATACGAGCATCACAGATTAAAAGAACCACTCGAGAAACGGATATTCTCCTTAAACTGAATATCAATGGAACCGGTGTGTCGAAGATCGATACCGGTATCCCTTTTTTTGACCACATGTTAGAACTATTCTCAAAACATTCTCTGATGGATCTAACGATTAAAGCAAAAGGAGATTTAGTGGTAGATTATCATCACACAGTAGAAGATGTGGGCCTTGTTTTAGGCGAAGCATTGAATAAAGCGTTAGGGGATCGAAAAAGGATTGTGCGTTATGGCTGGAGTCTTCTACCTATGGATGAAGCCTTAAGTCGCGTAGCCATTGATTTAGGGGGACGGCATTATCTTGTTTATGCGATAGCATCTCGAAAGAGAAAAATTCGGGATTTTGATGCAGGGATTTTAAAGCACTTCTTTCGATCTTTTTCTGAAAAAGCCGGAATGAATCTTCACATTGCTCAGTTGTACGGAGAGGATGTCCATCACGTTTATGAATCAGTATTCAAAGGGGTAGCAAAAGCATTGCGGTATGCATGTGAAACAGACCCACGCGTAAAAGGTGTGCCATCTAGCAAAGGTGTCATTTAAAGTGTAGGAATTTCGAAGATTAGTCTTCTCTCCCCCTGGGAGAGGGGATGGTATCAAAGTCGCCATCGAAGATGGCCTAACTTATCCTCAACAACCAATAACACTATGATCGCCATCATTGATTATGGGATGGGAAACTTGGGAAGCGTGAAAAATGCATGCGCCTTTTTGGGTCTTCCTGCAGAAATTATTCAAACTCCAGAACGATTAGAAGCATGTGATGCAGTCATTCTTCCTGGTGTAGGAGCTTTTGGCGATTGTATGCGGCATCTTAGCGACTATGGTTTTGTTGAACCTATTCGAACGTGGCTCGATGAAGGGAAGCCTTTTTTAGGGATCTGTTTAGGACTACAAGTTCTTTTTGAAACCAGTGAAGAATCACCGGAAGTGAAAGGATTAAGTATATTTCCTGGAACCGTAAAAAAGTTTAGGCCAAACAATGTTTTGAAAGTTCCCCAAATGGGATGGAACAGTGTGTGTCAAGTGCAGAAAAAATGTCCTTTATTTAAGGGCCTTCCAGACGAAACGTACTTTTATTTTGTCCATTCATATTATGTTGATTGTTCGGAGGCTAATTGGATTGCTGGAACAACTGAGTATGGTCTAGAATATACTTCTGTGATATGGAAAGACCATATAATGGCCGCACAATTTCACCCTGAAAAAAGTCAAAAATGGGGGTTAGCGATGTTAAAAAATTTTGCGGCATGGGTTAGAGAGCCGGTAAAATTTTCCGGTATTGAACCCTCCTTTTCGTAAACTCGGGGAGAACACTAAATCGATAAAGTGTACGAGTCAGTGTATGATGAAGAATATATAGATCTTCGGGAAAACGAGTTCCCCAAACGTGCTTATCTTAATCCATTGGGTCTATACCCTATAAACAGGATGACCACGAAAAACGTAAAAATAATCTAACGAAGCGGGCCGCAACCAAAAGAAAGAAAAAAAAGATTTTTGCACATAGATCACACGAATTTTCACGGATGAAGAAAGAATAAACAGTCCTATGGCATCATACATTGAAAGAGTTTACGAAGTAGGGGAGAAGCAAGCGGATGAATACCGCGTGCTCGTCGACAGGATCTGGCCAAGAGGGATCAAGAAAAAGGAGCTAGATCTGGATGAATGGCTCAAAGAAATCGCCCCCAGTAACGAACTGCGTAAATGGTTTGGACATGATTCCGGGAAATGGAAGCCATTCAAAACTCAATATCTCGAAGAACTCATCATATTGCACAGAATCCAACTCTCGCGACTCGCTGGCATTTCCAGACAATCAAGGCTCATGTTACTCTATTCGGCAAAAGACATTCAGCATAATCAGGCTATCGTCATCCAAGAAGCCATACTAAATGCCCCCCCATCAAATGAAGAATGTGAGAGGGTAAAATGAAGAAAATCATAAAAGAAGTTTCTAGTTACTAAAATACCTGGATCCGTCAGTTAAACGTGGGATTTCTGTGCGAATGCTTTGGAGGCAAAAGGTTGCAAAAAAACGCAGGCGCACCCGCTGGGTGCGTCGAGGCTTTTTTGTAATTCCTTTTGGCCCAAATGGTTCGTGCAGAAAACCGCGTTTAACTGACGGATCCAGGGAAATAAATGCATCAATACATTATTACTTATCTAGGCGGAGATAAGCCATCTAGCCCAGAGGAAGGCAAGCAACATATGTCGAAATATAGAGCTTGGTTCTCCTCATTGGGCAATTCAGCAGTTAGTCCTGCTAATCCGCTTAAGAATACGAGCACAGTAAACTCTGATGGGACTACTACCACTGGAGGCACAACGTTAATGTCTGGTTTCACAATCATTGAAGCTGATTCTATGGAGGCGACACTGTTGATTGCAAAGGGTTGCCCTTTTCTTGATATTGGCGGTTCACTTGAGGTGTCAGAATTAATACAGATGCCAGGCCAAAAATAAAGATAAGAATCGAATGAGAGGAATTTAGACAGGATTAACAGGATGGCTAAAGTACGATTCTTCTCAGTAGGAAAAGATAATCTGAGAATGAATTTAAAATAGTCATAGCAAACCATATGCTAATACTAAACGCTAAGGTCTGATCCTATTTCTTTTCTATTAATAGAGAGATTGTTCAACAACGATTCGGTAAAACCAAGGGCCTTTATTGGTGGCGGTAGAATCTGTATACGCATTCACGGGGGGAGTGCCGGCAATACCGTTTTGTAAAACCGTAAAGGTTCCAGTGACCAAATTTGTCGAAAGCTACACGAAATAGGAAACATTGGTTTCACCGGTCCATGAGGTCTTGTATCCGACTATGCTTTGATCAGCGGCAGTCATTATTTTTAGCGATGAACTTGGGTCGACTGGATCTGTGCCGCTGGCTTGTTTGTCGATATCATTGACCCCATCCTGATCACTGTCAGAAGTAGCTGTAGCTGCTGTTATACTTCCAAAATTAGAGACCTCCCAATTGTCATCGAGGCTGTCCGCGTCAGCATCAAAAATCGACCGAACTCGTTTTAGGTTATGGGCGTTGTCATACTGGTATAGAATGGATCCGTTATTATAAGTTACGGCTTTCAACCTATGATTGTTGTCGTACGTATACGTGATCGTTTGGGCAAGAAGGCTCGCTCCTATTATAGTAATGGCAACAATAAGTCCGCTTATTCGTTTTAGCATGAGCCTCCCTTTCTAGTTCCAATGTTTAATTTCTCATGATCCGAATTGTAAATTTAGAATAAAGAAATAAAAACCTGAAAAGTAAAAGGTTCATTTATTTTTGGCTCTTGGAAAACTATTTATTCTGCGTGTAGCATCGACGCTATATTGCCAAACTATGTTGAAGATTTACTTGTTGGTTTCAACACTGGAGAATCTTCCTTTTATTCCCCTCGTTATCTTCTATCAGGCAGCTTTGCTTTGAGGCGTTTGACTTACTATAGCATTTACAACGGTATTTGCTGAATCTGTTAGTATAATCGTATTGGAGGCTGATGTTCCCGTAACCGATGCAGAATATGTCGAGAGCTCATTATCCGTTCCAGTGATAAGTAAGAAGGCCCCTAAGGATGATGAACTGAGACTCCAGCTATATGGAGGGACTCCACTCGAAGCAGTAAATGTAATTGAGTTTGTGGTGTCAGATAAGGTGGCAAATGATGGCACTATGTTAAGAGAACTTACCGTTGCATTTGTTGTCACAGTCACAACTGCATTAGTAGGTACGGTTGCGGTTCCAAAAACAGGGGAAAAAAGGGCCGGTTCTGTCCAGGTTCCTTCCATGGTTGAAGTGGTTCCACTAATAGTAAAGGTTCCTGCGATGGTTCCTTGTGCTCCCGCGGTTGTCATTCCGTTTAACATAAATGTAGCAATCGTTCCGTCTTCTTGACTGATGGTCCCCCTGAAAATGTTTCCATTATTATCAACGGCCTCCAAGTTATCACCGGTTTGTATAATGTTCATGTTAGAGATTGGGTTTCCTGTATTTTGTCGGACTAGCGGATTTGAAATGGGGTTGCCCGTATAAAACCCTGAGACCCGAATACTAACGCTTCGGATGATGCTTTCGCCAGAATTTCCCGAGCATCCAACATGGATACAAGCAAGGAAAATGGCAAGGAAGGCAAGGAGAGAAAGAGGTAATATGGATCTTTTTTTCATAGATTTATTTTTCATTTCCGGGTTACGGGTCTTTTTTCTTTAAAAATACTTTAATGTTTCATTAGACACTAAAAGAAGGTTGTTGTTCAATGCAAAAAATAATCACGTTAAATCACTATGAATACAGACCCTATACAAGAAATTTTGTTTACAGAGGAAGCCATTCAAAAGCGAATCACGGAACTCGTTGGCGAAATGGTTGATGCGTGTCGAGGTGATAATGTTGTGTTGATTGGAATTCTTCGGGGAAGCTTTATATTTCTTGCCGATCTCGTTCGAGAATTGCACAAACATGGTATTCATCTTCGCATCGACTTTATGACGTTGGAAAGCTATCATGGTGGCACACAATCTACGGGAACGGTCCATATTCATATTGCGAAGGATATTAAGGTTGATGTAACAGGGGCTGACACGTTACTTATTGATGACATTTTGGATACAGGCGGCACCCTTTCTTTTGCAACACGACACCTTTTAAATAAAGGCGCTGGATCGGTGAAAACCTGCACGCTCCTAGATAAACCAAGTCGCCGTGTTATACCTTGTAAAGCAGATTATACAGGGTTTATGATTGATGATGTGTTTATTGTTGGTTATGGACTGGATTACCAGAGCTATTATCGCGAGCTTCCCTATATTGCTAAGGGGAATTTTGAGTAGTCGTATTTGAAGGGGGTACTTTTATATTACATAGTTTGGAGTGCGGAAGCATAGCTTCCGCTTTGGGTTGTGGCGGAGCCACAGGGTAGTCTTCACGTTGAAGCTTTGCTTCAACCTGGAGTTTGGTCCTTTCTGATAGAGAAAAGTTATAAAAATAGACTGCAATTACGTATCTGGGAGAATTTCTTCGGGTTTTCAACAAGCCGTCGCACTCCAAAGAACGCCTAAAACGGCGCTCAAAAGGCCAAACTCGAGGTCCGCGGCGCGGGGGATGATTTTTCCTCGTATAGACAGTCGCAGACCTTTGTTCTTTCGTCATTACTGTGCATATAGACAAACTTCCGTTTCTACGGATCATAACCGAGATTCGGAGCGAGCCAACGTTGTATTTTTTCGACCGTCATTTTTTTTCGATTCGCATAGTCTTCCACTTGATCTTTATTAATTTTGCCAAGACCGAAGTATTGGGCGTCTGGATGAGAGAGATAAAAGCCGCTCACCGTCGATGCGGGCCATACAGCAAAGTTTTCTGTTAAGTGAATCCCCATCTCTTGCTCATGAATGTTGAGCAGCTCAAATAAAGCGGCCTTTTCGGTATGATCGGGGCACGCGGGGTATCCAGGCGCAGGACGAATTCCTTGGTACGTTTCTTTGATAAGTTCTTCGTTAGACCATTTTTCGTCAGGCGCGTACGCCCAAAATTCTTTTCGGACCCGTTGATGCATGTGTTCAGCAAAGGCTTCCGCCAAACGATCCGCAAGCGCTTTCAACAAAATGGAATTGTAATCATCATGAGCCGCTTCATAAATTGCGGTCTGTTTTTCTACCCCCAACCCGGCTGTAACAACGAAGGCGCCGATATAATCTTTTGTGCCCGTCTCTTTTGGCGCTAAAAAGTCGGCCAGACAAAAATTTGCGCGGTCTGTGCTTTTGACCATTTGTTGTCGGAGAAAATGAAATCGTGTTAATACATGTTCACGAGATTCATCGGTATAAATTTCGATATCATTTCCCAGCGCGTTTGCAGGAAAAAATCCGATCTGAGCATGGGCTTTTAGCGTGTTGTTCTTTAAAACTTCTTGAAGCATTTGTTGAGCATCTTGAAAGAGCTGCGTGGCCTCTGCTCCTACTCTTTCGTCTTCTAAAATGTCTGGATAGGAACCTGAAAGTTCCCAGGCGTTAAAAAAAGGAGACCAATCAATGGACGGAACCAAAGCCTCGAAGGCATAGTCACGAAATGTTCGGGTTCCTAGGAATGAAGGGGTCGGAGATGTAAGTTGGCTCCAATCAATGACATATTTGTTCTTTTGAGCAGCTTTTAGGGAAAGCCATTTCTGGGAAGCCTGTTTATTTTGGTGTCGTTCGCGAACGGCATCATATTCTTCTTTGATTTCTTGGACATAACCCGCCCTGTGTTTTTCGCTCAATAGATTTCCCACAACCCCTACAACGCGGGAGGCGTCGGTTACATAGATAACCGGCTCTTTGTACTGTGGATCAATTTTTACGGCCGTATGCACTTTGGAGGTGGTGGCCCCACCAATGAGTAAAGGTATAGAAAATCTTTCGCGCTCCATTTCAGCGCCTACATGGCACATTTCGTCTAGTGATGGGGTAATCAGCCCACTCAAACCAATGATGGTGCACTCTTTTTCTTTGGCGGTTTGAAGAATCCGTGAAGAGGGAACCATGACGCCTAGATCAATCACTTCATAATTGTTACATTGTAAAACAACGCCGACAATATTTTTGCCAATATCGTGAACATCGCCTTTGACGGTCGCCATTAAAATTTTCCCTTTTGTTTTTTGAGCGCCTTCTTTTCCTTTCTCAAAGAAAGGTTCGAGATAGGCTACGGATTTTTTCATGACACGGGCGCTTTTGACAACTTGTGGCAAAAACATTTTTCCTGCGCCAAATAGATCGCCCACGGTATTCATCCCGTCCATTAAAGGCCCCTCGATAACATCTAACGGGCGATCCGATTGTTGACGGGCTTCTTCTGTGTCTTCGATAATAAAGTCGGTGATTCCTTTAACCAAGGCATGCGCTAACCGTTCGTTTACAGGCCGCGTGCGCCACGCAAGGCCTTTTTCTATTTTTTTCTCTTTGCCGCCAACCGTATGAGCGATTTCAAGAAGGCGCTCGGTTGCATCTGAACGGCGATTTAAGACAAGATCTTCTACGCGTTCTTTTAGCGCTGAATCCACTTCATCATAGACCACAAGCTGACCTGCATTGACAATTCCCATATCCATTCCCGCTTGAATCGTATGATAAAGAAAAACAGCGTGAATGGCCTCTCGCACAGGTTCGTTGCCCCGAAACGAGAAGGAGATGTTACTGACCCCCCCGCTAATTTTTACAAGCGGCATGAGCTCTTTGATCTGACGGGTTGCGTGAATAAAATCTATGGCGTAGTTGTTATGCTCTTCAAGGCCTGTTCCGATGGCAAATATATTGGGGTCAAAGATGATGTCTTGTGGAAGGAATCCGACCTTTTGTGTAAGGATATCATATGACCGCTTACATATTTCAACGCGTTTTTGTTGAGTATCGGCTTGACCCTTTTCGTCAAACGCCATAACGAGAACAGCGGCGCCGTAGATCCGCGCGAGGCGCGCTTGTTTCATAAAGGTTTCTTGGCCCTCTTTAAGGCTGATGGAATTTACAACACATTTACCTTGTACACATTTAAGCCCCGCTTCAAGGACGGACCATTTAGAGGAATCAAGGACAATTGGAACTTTGCTAATATCGGGTTCAGTCATCGCAAGATTTAAAAAAGTGGTCATGACGTCTTCGGACTCAAGGAGTCCTTCGTCCATGTTTATGTCGATTATTTGTGCCCCGTTTTCAACTTGTTGACGGGCTACATCTAAGGCTTCTTCGTATTTTTGTTCTTTTATGAGACGAAGGAATTTTCTGGATCCAGTTACATTGGTCCGTTCTCCAATATTCACAAAGTTGGTTTCGGGCGTGAGTGTAAACGGTTCAAGTCCACTTAAGCGTGTATAAGGGAGCAGGTCGGGTATTTCTCGGGGGGATACCTCTTGCACGGCTTGAGTAATGGCTTGGATGTGATCCGGTGTTGTTCCACAACAACCTCCTACTATATTTAGCAATCCGCTTCGGGCGAATTCTTTAAGTACGTTGGCCATGGATTCTGGCGTTTCATCGTATCCCCCAAATTCGTTCGGGAGACCTGCGTTTGGGTGTGTGCTGACAAAGGTTCCGGCGATCCGAGACAATTCTTGGATATAAGGCCGCAAGTCTTTTGCGCCTAACGCACAGTTAAGCCCAATGCTGATAGGTTGAGCATGGGATACGGAGTTCCAAAAGGCTTCTGTGGTTTGTCCGGTTAGTGTCCGGCCACTGGCATCGGTAATGGTTCCAGAAATCATAATAGGAAGACGGATATCCTGTTCTCGAAAATACTGGAGAACAGCAAAAATAGCCGCTTTTGCATTGAGCGTATCAAAGGCCGTTTCGATGAGAAGCAGGTCGCTTCCCCCGTCTACTAATCCTTGGGTTACTTCGGTATAAGCCTGAACAAGTTTGTCGAATGAGATGTTTCGAAACCCGGGATCGTTTACGTCCGGAGAAATAGATGCGGTTCGATTGGTTGGGCCCAATACGCCGGCCACAAAACGAGGTTTGTTCTGATCCTGCTTTTCTACCTCATCGGCTATCTCTCGGGCAATCTTCGCGCCTTGTTGGTTTAATTCATAGGCCAACGTTTCCATCTGATAATCCGCCATGGCAATGGAGGTTGCATTAAAGGTATTGGTTTCGATGATATCGGCGCCTGCCTCAAGATAGGCCTTGTGAATTGAGCGAATGATATTGGGTTGAGTTAACGAAAGAAGGTCGTTATTTCCTTTTACATCACAGGGATGATCTGAAAACTGTTTTCCTCGATAGTCTTTTTCTTCGAGTTGATGGTTTTGGATCATGGTGCCCATGGCGCCATCAAGGATTAAAATTCGTTCCTTGAGTAATTCTATTATCAGTTGGGTTCGTTGATGTTTCATAATCTCTGGGAGTATTAGAGTGGTAACAGATGGGATCAATAAAAAATTGCTATCTTTTTTTAGGGATGCAAGATCGAAACTCCGGTTAAAGATGAAAAAGACGACGCGCATTGTCAGTGGTTATCGCCGCGATACGCTCCGATGAACAATTTCGAATGAAGGCAAGCACTTTAGCGACCTCAACCACATGTGCAGGTTCATTGCGTGTTCCCCGATAAGGAACAGGTGCCAAATAAGGGGCATCGGTTTCAATTAAGATACGATCATCAGGAATCGTTTGAGCAACAGCACGTATTGAGTCGGCATTTTTGAATGTGAGAAGACCGCTAAAACTAATCATGAACCCCATTCCAAGCAACGCATTCGCAAAGTCTAAAGAACCGGTAAAACAATGAAGGACCCCTATTTCATCTTCTTTACCGTTCCAGCGTGCAGTTTGATTGTTTAACAAATTCAGCGTGTCCTGGTCAGCTTCTCGGCTATGTACAATGACCGGCAAACGATGAGCATAAGCGATGTCTAACATGGCTTGAAACAGGTTTAACTGAACCTGAGCTGTATCAGGAGTATAATGATAATCTAATCCAGTTTCACCGATGGCCACGACACCTGGATCGGTGACCAGAATGTTTAATCTATCAAAATCCGGATTCGATTCGGCTTCATCTCTATCATAACCAACCGAAGCAAAAACTTTGTGAGGATATTTTTTCGCCAACTCAACAGCTGTTTGGTTGGCGAGCAAAGACCCCCCCACAGCTAACATCTGAGATACGCCATTGTCTTCAGCGCGATACACAATATCTGCGACTTCTCCGCTTTCCTCAAACGTATCAAAGTGCAAATGCGAATCTATAAACATACTATCTTGCATCATTGTGTTTTTGTATGCCGGCTAGGTTTTTTTCCTTCTTTATTCGAGATTCCTTTTCTCGCTTTATCAAGCCAACCTAACATCAGATACCCTTTCCATTGTTCACGCAGGTCTTTTTCTATTTTGTCGGCTTCATCATTTCGATCTAACAAACGTAAGAGAAATAATAAATTGGCGCCTATACGGATCGAAGTGGCGGGTGTTACGGCCTGTTGAGATACGAGCGTATAGTGTTCAAGCGCTTCTTTATAAAAACGATTTTTCCCATAGAGTTCTCCCAATTTTTCTCGAAGAATTAAACTGTCTGTCTCCTGTATTTTTTGCTGACAATACTTGAGAGCGATGGAAAAGAACCCTTCTCGAACGAAAAGATTAATCTTTCGTATATAGGCCCACTCTACATCTGGGTCGTTATCTTCTTCCAAATGTTGAATTTGCTCATCCAGAGAATACTTAAAGGGGGCATAAAGCGGATCGCCTACCATGGTGATTTGCCATGATAATACGGGTTGAGCCATATACGCACTTTGAGCAAAGGTATATCCTCTACTCAATCGATCGGAAAATATATCGAGATTAGGCGTATATTGTAGGTAAGGTTCATCCACAGCTCCGATGGATACACTGCCTCTTTTTGCTAAAAGTGGACCGACCCAATGCTCAGATGTGGATTGGAGCGTTTCAGCGCTGCTGGAGTGGATATGGTAGACAACGGAGCCCGGCTTAAATTCAAAATCAGGTCGGGCAAAACTTCCAGATAACTCTGAATGATACCACCCCATATATATAGCTACGTCTTCTATGGGCATTGAGCTCTCAAATAGATCTTTGGAATAATCCAAAAAACATTCATATCCTTGCTGTTTAAATTGTTGAAAGGCTTTTTGGATCCAAAAATCACCTATAAAATCATTTCCATACCCGAGACCCCGAGCATCAAAATAAGCGTTCCCTAACAATCCGTATTTTTCTGCACGAACGGCATCATCTATCATACGCTTTACGATCATGGGGTCTAGCGCATCTAATCGGGTCGCATAAACGATATAAGGAGCGATGGTATGGTTATTGGGCGTAACAAATTGCCTATAATGAGGATTTATGAAAAATCCATTTATTTCATACTGTAGAGGTACCAGCAACAAGGCTAACTCAGAATCAACCGCAGCGCTATTTTTGTGAAAAGGCCTTTTGAGATAATCAATTAACTTCGCAATGATTTTGAATTTCGTATCTTTAATTCGTAAAGGGACCCCATACACCGATACGATATATGAAACGGATGAACGTGTTGTCGTCCACCTCGTCCCATGAGATTAGAGGTCTTTTGATTTGATTCGTTTTTGTCTAATCCATTTTTTGTCCCGTAAAAATTTGAGTAAAGGATCTCTTAAACGGTTTTCGTACTCTGACCGAGTCATCTCCTCGGTAATGGGAAGGTCGAGCACGCACAATTGGTTGGACGAAAGATCTCGAGCGGCCATGTAATAATCTGCTAATTCAAGAGATGAAGGAATATTTTTGTTAGCGAGAACAATGACAAGATTAGAATCAGGGAATACCCACGAGGAATGAAGAACACCTATGAGGACGAATATACATTGCAACCATTTATTCATGGATTATTCTCGATATGGGATATTGGACACCTAATATTGGTAATATCTAAAACCCGTCGATGAACCTAACAAGATCCAGCATCTTCGGCCGCAGGCTGATGGAAGCATCTAGTATCCGGACTAAACCAATAAAGGTGCAATCACTAGCGCTACAACATTCATTAGTTTAATGAGAATATTAATGGAAGGACCCGCTGTGTCTTTGAAAGGGTCTCCGACGGTATCACCAATCACAGCGGCTTTATGTGCTTCTGAACCTTTACCGCCATACGCTCCCCCTTCAATATGTTTCTTGGCATTATCCCACACGCCACCGGCGTTGGACATAAACAGAGCCATCATTACCCCAGAAACGGTTACACCGGCTAACACACCTCCCAGCATCTCTGCACCCACAAAAAACCCTACTAGTACAGGCGTTAAAATCGCTAACAGTCCAGGCAAGATCATTTCTCGAATCGCAGCCGCTGTTGAGATATCTACACACTTAGCATATTCTGGTTTACCTGTTCCTTCTAATAGCCCTGCAATCTCTCGGAACTGACGCCGCACTTCTTCGATCATAGCAAATGCGGCTCTTCCTACAGCCGCCATCGCTAACGAAGAAAACAAAAAGGGTAACATCGCACCCACGAAAAGACCGGCCATCACATAGGGATTGGTCACATCAATGCGCATGACTGCTTCTGCTTCTGAAACACCTCTGGCAACACGCGTCGCATAGACGGTTTCGCGAAGTGCAGCAAATAAGGCCAATGCTGTAAGCGCTGCAGAACCTATGGCAAACCCTTTCCCAATGGCTGCGGTTGTATTCCCAACGGCATCTAGCTTGTCTGTACGTTGCCGAACTTCCGGTTCGAGCTCCGCCATCTCAGCTAATCCTCCTGCATTATCGGCAATAGGTCCATACGCATCGACTGCCAACTGGATCCCCGTTGTAACAAGCATTCCGAGTGCTGCAATAGCAATGCCATAAAGGCCTGCAAAGTTGTAGGAGACGAGTAGAGCAATGACCAATGCAATACTAGGTAATGCGGTCGAAAGCATCCCTGTTCCTAATCCTGAGATAATATTAGTCGCTGCCCCTGTTTCGGAGGCTTTAGCAATTTTATGGGCAGGACCCTTATTTTCAGCCGTGTAATATTCCGTCAATACACCAATCGCAATCCCCCCGATTAAACCGGCAATCGTTGCACCGAATATGCCTATTGCCTGATAGGTCTCTCCACTCAACATAAAACTAGAAGGCGCGAATTTAATAACAAGCGGATAGGTCAGTATCGCCATCACCAATCCAGCGCCAAACGTTCCCATATTCAGTGCGGTTTGAGGATTTCCACCTTCTTTGGTTCTGACCAAAAAGGTGCCCCCAATCGAGATAAGAATGCCCACCGCGGCGATGACTAAAGGGAGGAGAACCAGCTGGATTGAACCCGCGGCCGCGCCTAATACCATCGCACCAACAATCGAGCCTACGTAAGATTCAAAAAGATCAGCGCCCATACCCGCTACATCGCCTACATTATCTCCCACATTATCTGCGATGGTTGCTGGATTCCTGGGATCATCTTCCGGAATCCCAGCTTCCACTTTACCCACTAAATCAGCTCCCACGTCCGCTGCTTTTGTATAGATTCCACCTCCTACACGCGCAAAAAATGCAATGGAACTAGCACCTAAAGAAAACCCTGAAAGAATGGGCAATACTTGGGTTCGTAAGACTTCTGTTGTGTCACCTATAGTACAGGTGTATATAATGAATAATGTGGATAACCCCATCACCCCAAGGCCTACGACACATAATCCCATCACAGTCCCGCCAGAAAAAGCGACTTGAAGCGCTTGAGCAAGACCTGTACGAGCCGCATGGGTGGTTCGCATATTAGCGGATGTAGCGACCCGCATACCGAAAAAACCTGCTAGTGCAGAACAAAAGGCCCCTCCAACAAAAGAGACAGCAACTAGTTTTAAAGCGCCTTCATTCTTTACAGCTAATAAAGCCGCGACAATGACAACAAACAGGCCCAGCACTCTATATTCACGCGAAAGAAAAGCCATGGCCCCTTGCCGAACCGCCAGACCGATTTCTTGCATTCGTTCTGTGCCAGGATCTTGTTTGTTAACCCAAGCTGACTTTATAAAAGCGAAAACTAACGCCGCCGCTCCACAACTTACCACCATATACAAAAGATTATAATCCATCTCGCTTTCCTTTCTTCACACTCCTATTTACATAACTATAAACTCAAAATAAGGGTCGCTAGTATAAGAAGAGAGCAACAACTGTCAACCGCGAAAACAGAAGTAAAAGCCAAGAAATACAGACTGAGTCTTCGTTTATAATCCAGCAGGAATGCAATGGGGAGTTGATACCATAACTTGAGTTAAGAAAATTTTTTAGAGTCATTCGAACCGTTTGCGCGATGACTTAAAGGGTGGTAACGTATACTCGTGTACACAACACAAACAGGATAAGGGTTTCTCCAAACCACAATTGCATTTTATATGGTCCATGATTGCGACTTTCACGCTCTTTTTAGGATTAATTGCCGGGTATTATATTGATCCTAATCCCACCTCAAGTGCTAGCGGAAAGGCCCCGAATACAGCTAAATGCATTGGCGTATTAGACGGAGACACTATTAAAGTAGAATGGAACGGCAACATCGAAAATGTACGTATACTCGGAATCGATTGTCCTGAAACAAAAAAGAACTCAAGGTTTAAACAGCAACTAAAAAAAATGGGTATCAAAGAGATAGAACTGATTACCTACGGAAAAATTGCTAAAAAAACTTCCAAAAATTGGTTATTTAATTTTAATGTACGTCTTGTCTTTCCTTCAGATGATGTAAAACGAAATTCGTTTGGTAGATTATTGGCCTATGTAGAACAACAAGGTGTTGACATCGGAGAACGACTTTTATTAGGTGGAAATGCCATGCTCGCAGAATGGGAACATCCTCGTTGGAAAACCTATGAACTCTTTCAAAAAGAAGCTATAAAAAATAAAAAAGGTATTTGGAGAACTTATGTGCCTCCGCCCAAAAAACGTTCAGGGAAACAAAAAAGATGAAAACCTATAAACTCGTTATTTTACCCGGTGATGGTATCGGCCCAGAAGTCATGGATCAGGCGGTTCGCCTTCTTAGCCAAGTCAGTTCAAAAGAAGGGTTCAACCTTGAACTCACCACAGAATCCGCGGGCGGAGTCGCCATTGACCAGTACGGTCATCCTTTGCCGGATGAAATCCTTGAAAGATGCAAAAAAGCCCATGCCGTGCTTCTTGGAGCTGTTGGGGGTCCGAAATGGGATCATTTAACCGGCGAACTTCGGCCGGAAAGTGGATTGCTAAAACTGAGAAAATCACTAGGTGTTTTTGCCAATTTGCGTCCAGTATCCATCCCCGACTCTTTAGCGGAAGCATCCCCACTTCGAACAGAAATAGCTCAAGGAACAGACCTCCTCGTGGTCCGAGAACTTACAGGTGGGATTTACTTTGGCGAACCCAAAGGACGCGCCGGAACAGGGGTATCAGAAGAAGGCTATAATACGATGCGTTATACCGCTGAAGAAATAGAACGTGTCACCCGCATTGCTTTTGAATGGGCAAAAAAACGAAGGGGTGAGGTAACCTCCGTTGATAAAGCAAACGTATTAGTGGTTTCACAGTTATGGCGAGATATTACAACAAAGGTCCATCGTGAAGAATTTCCCCATATCAAACTTTCTCATATGTATGTTGATAACGTCGCCATGCAATTGGTCCTGAATCCAAAGCAGTTTGATGTCATCGTTACCGGAAACTTATTTGGTGATATTCTGTCAGACGCCGCAGCGACATTAGGGGGATCCTTGGGGCTTCTTCCTTCTGCTAGTGTTGGTGGACCCGTTGGTCTTTTTGAACCCGTACATGGAAGCGCCCCTGATATTGCCGGAGAAGGAAAGGCGAATCCTATTGCCATGATCCTAAGCGTTTCCATGATGCTTGATCACCTAGGCGAATCAAAAGCAGCTCAAGCCATACGAACAAGCGTGCAAGAAATCCTCGCAACGGGTGTACGTACTGGAGATCTGCGGAGAGAAGGACTGCAACATGTGAACACGTCGAAGATGGGAGGACTCATTTGCGAGAGAACCCTAGCTCTTTTATAAGACTAGTGTCAATTCAACGACCGAATACCCTGTCTAACGTTGGAACATTGTTAAACAGACTTCTTATGAAAAAAACGTTTTTTCTTATTTCTCTACTTCTGTGTATTTTTGCCCTAGACGCTTTAGCAGGCAGAATTCCCTCCGAATACATTACCCGAGGTCCATACATCCAAATGACAACAACGGGTTCTGTCACTGTTATCTGGCGTAGTTCAAAACGCATCGAACCTAAACTTCTTTATATAGACCCAAATGGGCCAATGAAAGAAATAGCTGGTAAAGAGAACTTTTCAATACGTACACTTTTCTCACCCCCCCCAACACATCAAAGACCCTCTCCAAAAGATGGTAGTCGTTTCGTTATGGAATATGAAGCGCCTATTACGAGTCTTAGTCCCAATACCACCTATTACTACGCCATCTACGATGGGAACAAACTCCTTGCGGGTGATCATTCCAGCTATTATTTCAAAACTCATCCCACAAAAGAATCGACGACCGACCTCCGCATTTGGGCTTTAGGCGATTCTGGAACAGGCAAAAAACAGGCGCGACGCGTTTTCAATGGCATGAAAAAATATACCTCAAAGCAACAACGCCTCCCCGATCTTTTTATTCATACCGGTGACATGGCCTATGAGGACGGAACAGACCCAGAATTCCAAACAAAGTTCTTTAATGTATACCAGGAGATCCTGAAAAATACCCCGGTCTGGCTGACCCTGGGAAATCATGAAGGACATACTTCCGATAGTCTTAAGGGCATAGGTCCTTACTATGACACTTTTGTTTTGCCGACCCAAGGCGAAGCAGGAGGCATCGCCTCAGAGACAGAAGCGTATTATGCTTTTGATTATGGTCGTGTACATTTCATCGTACTGGAATCCTATGCACTCGATCGAACACCCACAGGAGAAATGGCTCAATGGTTAGAAAAAGATCTTTACCATATAGATACGGATTGGATTATTGCCTATTGGCATCATCCTCCTTACACCAAAGGGTCCTATAACAGCGACATGGACCGAAGACAGACAGAGATGCGAACGCATATCATGCCTATTCTTGAACAAGGGGGTGTGGACCTTGTATTAACAGGGCATTCTCACATATACGAAAGATCAATGCTAATCAATGGGGCGACTTCCACACCCACGATTGTCGAAGGAGTCATTCTCGATGATGGTCCAGGCAATCCCTACAAAAAGAGTAAAGGAATCCATCCCCATCACGGAACCGTATGTGTTGTATTAGGCAATGGGGGGGCAGCGATGTACCGTATTGGCACCATGCCCATCATGAGACAAACACTGGTTGAATACGGATCGCTCATTATAGATATAAAAGGTCCCAGGTTGATCGCCCGTATGATTGACCGTAAAGGAAAGATCCGTGACCAATTTGGAATCACTAAAGAAGGAGATATTAAAAATATACCTATAGCCGATTCTTGGAAACCGATAGGCCCGGGCTTTTTACCTGAGCTCAACGTATTTATCCATACATGCCAGATTAAAATTCAGTCTTTTGCCAAATGGGAAGACGAGGAGATTCGGTATACATTAGACGGAACCGATCCGTCCACAAATGCACCTCTGTATACGACCCCTTTCACGATCAACAAGACAAGAACCATAAAGACACGGGTCTTTTCAAAAGACCGAAAAAAAATTAGCCCTGTCACGACCCAAACCTATACAAAATACAAAAGAAAACTACCTGAACCGATATATATCAAAATAAAACCGGGTTTACGTGTTCATGTGTATACCGGGAAATGGAACACCTTGCCCGACTTTAAAAAATTAAAACCCGTTGCGGTAAAAACCGTTTCAAATATCAGCACAGAAGTAACACATCAAAAGGATTATTTTGGGCTCAAATTCTCCGGATTCATAAAAGTTCCTGCTGACGGAATGTATGCTTTTCATCTCAACTCAGATTCCAGAAGTAAATTGTATATAGGAAATAAAGAAATAACTAATCATATAGGACTTAAAAAAGGACTACATCCTGAATCCGTCAGACAAAATCTGACGATTTTTCATTACCTGTTGGGCTAAAGCGGGGAGGATACCCGTATTCAAACAAACAACCCCACCCCAACAGGTGTGTATATGAAACAATATAAAATAAAGACTGGCAAGGGCGAACT
>WLWI01001443.1_pt1 | contig 20658 bp, 16 predicted proteins | sample 6701501 | NCBI WGS metagenome assembly WLWI01 (sample SAMN12718690, study PRJNA515312) | sponge metagenome | isolation source: marine sponge | host: Mycale hentscheli | place: New Zealand: South Island, Marlborough, Capsize Point | collected 2014-11-01 | reverse complement strand
TGTGAATACTAATGCTAATAAATGAGCAGGTGTGAATGCTAATGCTAATAAATGAGCAGGTGTGAATACTAATGCTAATAAATGAGCAGGTGTGAATGCTAATGCTAATAAATGAGCAGGTGTGAATGCTAATGCTAATAAATGAGCAGGTGTGAATGCTAATGCTAATAAATGAGCAGGTGTGAATGCTAATGCTAATAAATGAGCAGGTGTGAATACTAATGCTAATAAATGAGCAGGTGTGAATACTAATGCTAATAAATGAGCAGGTGTGGATACTAATGCTAATAAATGAGCAGGTGTGGATACTAATGCTAATAAATGAGCAGGTGTGAATACTAATGCTAATAAATGAGCAGGTGTGAATACTAATGCTAATAAATGAGCAGGTGTGAATACTAATGCTAATAAATTAAATAAAAATATAATGTTATAGTTGTTCTGGTAGTCAAGGGTTCGATTCCGAACAGAGAATACTAACTATACTGTAGAATTAGGTATGAACTTATTCAGAACGACAATTGAAGACCTTTTATTGTGCTTTTTTTATTTATTTAATTTGGGCTGATTCTTGAGAAAACATGAAGCTGTTGGCTTCACATAGGATATTAACTGTTGTGGAAAAGGTCCCCCTATCGTCACGTCGTAATCATGTGAGCAAATAATTTGTTGCAGTTTGAGAGAGTTTTGCTTAATCCTGAGAATTTAACGGAGAGCAAAATAAAGATAGATTGTAAAAGAAGTTTGGCCATTCTGATGTAATACAAGCATGCATATTGAAAGACATGTTTGCAAACATTTTTAACATAATGGTGAAATTCTAATATTAAATTAATTTGCTTCCATCAGCTCAAGATTAATGAATGGCAAAGTAAACAAAAGAGTTGATGGTCTCTTTCATATTTTGATGCACACATACTTCCACTAACTAACAAAAGAACTGATGTGGAAGAAAGTGGGTAGAGAGAAAGGGAGACATCAACATGGGATAGTCTAGTATAGACAGACCCTTTACCTACCGCTACATGGGAAAAGGTCCTGGTAGACTGACATCTAACAGTTTGTTCTTGCTCACTCAGCACGTAGTCAACTGTGGCTTAATTAGTGTGCATATAAACCACTAGGATATTTCATGGCACATGAATTATTCAGCTCAGTCATATAGAAATACAACACACACAAACAGTTAGAGCAGTCTTAGGTCACAGGATATACCACATTTATTGCATCACCTATTGTGTGTGGTCACCTCAAGGGGAACTGAATAAACTACTTAATGTCAGCCTACCTGCCGCATAGCAGTAGGTAAAGGGTCTAGTAAAGCGAGACTAAATATGACATGATCAAAGTAGATCCTAAAGCCTTTCAGGAATGAATAATGTGCTTATAAACTACAAGACAGAGACACAGATGGTATATTCGGTAAGTGAGCAAAACAAGGGTGAATAATTGAAAATCAGGTATGAATTATATAATACTTATACATTTTTATTTATTTATTTCACCTTGGATTCTGTCACAATTTATTGAAGACCAAAGCTTGAAATATTACTTCCATAGCCATAGCAATCTCCACATTATTCTAGTTCAAATTACTCAGAGCATTTCATTTCTTAATATTTTATTGATTGGCTAATGGATCAAAGTCCAAATCCAATAAGTCCAACATTAATTGTAGAAGATGTGGAAAAGCAAGGAGAATTGTATGAAACACTCATGATCAGAGTCACTTTGGAGTCGTTACACAAAACAGATGGCATTGTGTCAAGAAAATACTATAGGCCTGGAATATTTTTAGAAATTCGATAATGTGAAATAACGTCAAAATATATGTGAAGAATTTATTTAAGAAGCCGTATATTTAATTCAATTGTGATAGGGAAACTTGGTGCCTTCAGTGAATGCCTACAATAATTTCTGCATTCTCACACACTCATAGGAGTCACTTTCTGTATTATTTAAAATAATAATTTAACATCATTACATTAAAGTATGGTTTATTATTTAAGTAAATAGAAACAGACTGTAATGATCTACATGATAATATAGGAAGTATTGAATTATTCCTTGTTTTAGAAACAATCAAACTTGGTAATTCTTAAGATTAAAAAATGTAAAAACGTGTAGATGTAGATATAGCTAATAGTTCATTCTTGTCTTCTGGAGGTATAAGGAAGGTAGGCTAGGGTGGGGGAAGGTGGGTGGGGAACAGTTTACAATTACAAATTGAACAAAGGTATACAAGTTTTTTTTCTTTTGTAGGCAAGTTGGTTCATTGAACTCGTATACTAATGAATGTCGTGCTTTTCGAAGCTCAAAAAAGCACTAGCCCAACTACATGCATTTCCAGCAGAAAATGAGGCAACCTATCGACAGTGATAGCCTTCCAACATGTGAGGAAGAAAATGGGGAGGAAGTGACGTAGGATGGGGTCATTGAATCTTTACTTGAACAAGAAATTTTGCAATGAGGTTGAAATCAATGAAACTAAAGCACAAGAAAAAAATTACCTATGATTGAAACATGAATTAGATAAGAATTAACATTGGGACAGAGGTACTTTTTAGGTATGTGGGCAATGAGAGAGTGACTTTAGTGAGTTGGGCACTAGTAACATAGGCATCACTGCAGGTAGTTGTGGTAATTTACTAATACCCACCATTGATGTCTTGATTCAATATTATCACTGTAACTGACATGAATAGAGGTGCCTTTGCAGCTCATAGGCATGAAACTTGTAAACGCTTGATTTTAATTGTATGCATTGTCTAGCAACCAGAAAAGCTAATTCCACTAAATTAGTTTCCCTTAACAGAATAAATTATATAGTTACACATAGCAAAGCTTGCTTATAAATAGTCAAGTCAGTGCCATCATAGAAGAACAAACTATATAATTACAAAAATAGCTAATTGAAACTAAGAGCTCACATACCATTTGTACCATTTAGCACACCTCTAGTAGCTAGTAAGATTTTTTTTTGTCAATTACAATCTAATGGTAAATATTGGTACTTTATTAGAAAAAATAAAAAGTAAATTTTTGGGACAATGCATAAAGAAATTTGGGTAAAACAATGCAAATAAAATATAAATCATGTATGAGCATAATATTATTGGTAAAAATAAATGGAACTGCCATAAGCTATATAACATAAGTAGTTAAATTAAAGATAATTGCCCTCATTTTAAGCGCTGTTAGAAGGCTAACTCACTGGTTTAAGCATTGCCCATTCCTCCTCCTCTGTATAGGTTTGCTTGTAGAAAGTAGCTTTAAAAAAAACGCGAGAACCAACATACTACACAGTTTTAGTAAAGATAATTGCCCTCCTCTGCTCTGCCACTTCAACCCACTCGCTCCACTCCTCAGTAACCAGTTTAATAAAAGGGGGATACCCATATTTACGCAGGGATACTCATATTTCCCGTAAATATAGGTACGGGGGTACCTATATTTCTGGAAATACGGGTATGGGGGCACCCATTTTTTCGTAAATATAGGTACCCGGAACACCCATATTTGGGGATACCCAAATTTACTTGACACCGGTACATTACAGGGTGTTCAGGTACACTTGGCAACTATGAGTCTTTTACATGTCTTTTGATTACCATATATTGCATGTAGCTCTAATATTGTATTTTTGTGATTTTTTTTTCCTCAAGTGATCAGCTTCTGTGGCTGAAGAAATGCAGCCACAATAGATATTGTTCCCCATTTAATTACAATTAATGCACCTGATATGAATTCTCACTTCAGACTAATAGACTGACATTAAGCAGTTTGTTCTTGCTTAGTCAGCAGGTGGTTAACTGTGGCGGCTCAATTAGTGTGTGTGTAATCCTTAAATATTTTAAGGCGTGTGACTTGTTCAGATCAGTAGGCAGAGCTCGTTCTGTATTGCCATGAAGAAATGTTGCTTATGCAAAGCTTTGCTGAAATGCTGCGGGTTAAATTTAATGACACACTAATATTGATTCTAGGCTAGCATTATTCACCTTTAAGCACGACAAAAACCTAAGGTACCACGGCATATACAATGGCCCGTGCACAAAGCAACAACTGTATCTTACTGCTAAGCGAAACTTCCAACTGCAGATATCTTAAAAAGGCTAGTACAAGTCACTGCTTTTTAAAGGAAGAGTTTGACACGGCTGTTGGAGAGTTGTGTCACAGAAATACAACACACACAAAAGTTTGAGCAGTCTTACATCACAGGCTATTACGTCACCTATTGTTTGCGGTCTCCCCAATTAGCGAGGGGAACTGAACAAACTGCTCAATGTCAGTCTACCAGACCCTTTTCCCGCGTAGCAATTGGTAAAGGGTCTGTCTACGCAAGACTACCTTCCCCCTTACCCCTGGAGAAAAAAAAAACGAATCATTGATTTCTCAGACTTATTTCTTGTCAGATGGAGTAACTTCATAACAATTTCTAAATTTAATATAAAATGGTATTCGATACACTTTCAGCAATGAATTGGCAGCAGAAATGATTAATTCAGACAGTACATGCTTTACAAGCTTGGCAGGGGATAGGGTTTTAAAGAAAACTCTGGTTTTTGCCATGGCAAATAATCTGTCATTCACCATAACCCAGCACCACTTTACACTGCACAGAAACCAACACAAGCATCACTTCATAGCTAATAATATATTATGTGTAACAAACATATCCATGCTTTACCTCATTAGTCACTGTACATTACATCATTTACTCTCTCGTTGTCAACTTGACAATCTGTTAAAAAACAACAACACCCACCAGATGTTTACCTTGAAACATTTTGAATCGTCTAAAGTGCTTCCAGAGAGGGGGTATGAACGAAGACAAAAAGCTTCTTCTCTTTCCACTTAAGTTTTAGCTGGAGTTATTGCTGTTGAACCCGATTTTTTTTTAACTATGCAGCATTGAGACCAATTACTTCCTTTTTGAATGACTACTTAAGCCTCAGATAGAGTGAACTGTCACAAAAGTTTCCACATTCCACTGTAGCCGTTGCTAGCTGTTGCTAAGGTTATCCGTGGGTCCAGCAGGTTTTAGCGGCGTATAGTAGTCCGTTCCCGTACTTTTTCTAGACTTATAGGCCGAGAGTAGCGGTAGTTCTCACAGTGATATGGATTGCTTAATGGCAGGTTATTTAGATCAAGAGAAATACAAAAATAAATTTGACCCTAAGGCGTATTTGAAGTGGCAAGTGCAAGATGAAGATAATGAAATAGAATTTCAAGTCATGTCTCACTTTTATTCTCAATTTCCAGATGATAGTCTTATAATTCTGGACTATTCTTGTGGTCCTTCATTAAGTGACATGATCATAGCAGTAGAGAAAGCCTCCAAGATAGTGCTTTCAGATTTCCTTCAGCAAAACAGAGAAGAGATAAAGAAGTGGTTAAAAGATCAGCCTGATGCCTTTGACTGGACTTCAGTTATAGCAAACAGTTTAACACTTGAAGGCAAACACTCTGACTGTGATGAAGTAGGGAAGCGTACAGCAATGTTGCGAGACAAGATCACAGCGGTGGTTTCGTGTGACTTAACCGCCGAGAACATCATAGCTGAAGGCTATGAAGGACCCTATGATATTGTAAACTGCATAGGAGTTCTGGATGCAATCTGTGCCACTAAAGATCAGTGCATGAGCTTTGTGAAGAAGTTATCCACTTTAATAAAGACAGGTGGCTATTTGATAATTAATATTGATTTCAGTGAGTCTTATGTTGTTGCTGATACAGAGTTTGTAACACCTCTACAGTTAAGCCAAGAAGACCTGGACAAATTTCTTACCTCTGCTGGATTTGCTAATATTCACTTTGAGAGTTACTGTACATTTGCCGATTCTATAATAGCCATAGCACAGAAAGTTACTGATATTCATATCTAAAGTTAGAGACTTAATTAACTTTTGCTGATGATCATCATACATTGTTATGCATGCATTATCTATTGTATCATAACCACATGATTGAGTTGTGCGATTGATGAAATATTGATGAGTGACATTAATCCTATTGTGACGGCAATACCTGAAGCTCGCATCGCGAATTGTTGAATTAACTCATCCTGGTGGCGACCAAACATTTATTAAATTTTGTATTATTGAAAAATATCCTGTGAGCGAATACATCTATAGTATGTCCAAGTTGAGTTGGCACGACCGCAAGCGTGGTAAATGTGGAATGCATTTAGTACTTAACAGGAAGCAATTTAGTCTTGTGAATCCAAGTCAATTAAGCGCGCAAACGTCAACGCAGCACGTGAAAAAAGGGGCGGTAACGCAGGTGCCATTAATTCTGTAACTATTGTAAGAAAGAAATTTAGTGAAGTTTATGGAGTTTTTCGGGCGCTGTACAGCTCATCTCGTCCGTTTTCAACTATATTTATGTTTTTTATGCGCAATAATGTACAGCAGATGGAAAACGCAAACTGGTGAGGCGTTCTTCTTCTAAAGAGACGAGATTAAAAGCAGTCGCGAGCTTTCTAATGGTGCAAACCCCGGATGCGTAGCTGTTTCCGTTCAAAAGTTATTTAAGTTTTTTTCTGGCCAACTCAACAGACCGAAGAATAATTTATTTTGAGCAGTATCAATACGAACATATCATGCTTAGTTCTTGCAAGTTTACATGAAAAACTTTAATCCTCAGTGCGTATGCATGAGAGGGTTTATAGTATTCAATTTGTCTGCCAGTCAGTTGGTCGGTCATTCTGTCACACAACAGCGATCTTGAAGACTGTCACCTCCCAACAATTGAAAAAACAAAACAAACTATTTAACAGTTTTAAGATAAGTTAACAGGAGGCCTACCTGTGTACCCTTTTTCTACTCATGAGCCTATATATGCTATGAAGTTTCACAGCAATTTGGCACCATTTTTTATTGGGGGTATTATGTTTTTGGTGAACACACCATTATGATCAGCAAATAATAATTAGTGATCACCAGCAAATAAGAATTAGTGAGGTCACAGAGAAGAAAAACTAGTGAAGACATTAAAACTAGTGTTGTTTTTAGTTATTTAAAACAAAATCCAAAACCCCTTAGTTTTGGGGTATCTTACTATTGGTAAGAATAACTAAAATTAAGCTGTAGAGAATACGAAAAAAATAAGACCAAGACAATCAATTCAATAATTAATAAAACTACCAGTCGAGTGGATGAGAAAACTAAAACTAAACAATTTTTATTGTAAAAAATTCACCTTAAATTGTCATTATTAAATGAAGATATAAATTGCCATCAAGATTCTCTAAACTATAACATAAAAATATCATACTTTGTTAATAATACCTAAGGAATTATGCTATTTTTGAAGTTATTTGGGAAAACTACCTGTACTACTTTCTCTAAGGGGTCTCATTATTGAAGAATTTAAGAGAACATAAATTAACCAAAACTAAGTCAATTGATAGTATAACTAACTAAATGGTTTACATGATATTGAAGAAAAACTAAAAAATTAACTAAATCTTCAAGGAGAAATTGGGAAAAAACTAAAACTAAATATTCAAGAAATTTTTTTAGTATGAATAACTAAAACTAAGAAAGTCTGGAATTGCTAAACCAAAACAACACCGAATTAAAAAATTGGGCTTGAAGAGTTAAATAACCTGCACTGTAGAGCAGGTCTAGTATAATATGCAGTATTTATAAGAAAACCACTATATCTAACCTTACAATATTCTATAGCTATAGCTTTTCTTTTATCATATCTCCTTATTCCTTTACAAGGATGTAGAATTTTATGATTTTTGATTACTCCCATTATAATTAATTTGGGGCATCCGTCCAGTTCATTAGAGACTACAAAACTATCAGAATTTTACTATGCATACTTGTTTCACCGTATAATGACCACTGTTGAGAGGCTGGCCATTTTTTGAGAGTCCGTTGTTGAGAAAATTCATGTGCTAGGTAAGGATAGGTAGGCGTGGAGTCAAGCTAGTGTGAGCAGCAATGTCAGAAGATATAGCGCCATTATTAATGCTAAGCAGAGACTTGGACTAGTATCTTTAGAAAAAAGATCTGCAGTTGAGCCTATTAGAATTTTGACCAAACATCAAGGTACTGTTGATGCTTTCACTACCAGCTATGGATAATTCAGTCTATATACCACGCTACGTTATGTCTTTGACAAGTTTAGAGGTGAAGAATGTTAGCGATTTAGACACACACTGCACAACTAATCCTAATCGACAACTGGTGTCACTAACTGGTCCCAACCTTCCACCCACTGCTGCTTCATATCCAGGCACATGTATCTGAGTGCACTCTTACAAGCCCAGACCCCATAATTTACTTATTTTCCTACTGAGTGATTTGCTTGGTTGCTTGCTGATTGTTACCCTCAAGGGGAACCTCTTCCCTGTTGAATTAAACAACTGGCTAGCACAAAACTAAAAATATTATGTCAACTACAAAAACAACAACCAGTCCCGATAAGCCTTCTTGCCAATGGCTTATCCCCTTCTTGCCCACAAGTCCCTGTCATGTATTTGGTGAATTGAATCACCTGCATTACTGTGGCCACTCTCCTGTTCCGCTATTGGCTTCTAACCGTCTTGTTGAGGGACCACTTGCTTGCATTATTTATATCGTTTTCCTTCTTTACTGTCTTTCTTCACTTTGATCTCACATACATTTGGTTTCTCATGCACTTCAGCCCCCCAACATTCTAGTCCCCCTGCTGTAGTTGTAGGTTGTGACTTAATAAATTTGTTATATCATCTCTCTCAGAGTTAGCAACCAGGTTGAGATTTCCACCTCAGCGCCCTGCGCGCTAGCATTTGCCAATTGCGTACTATTACTGACCCATGCGCTTTAGTTAGCGTTCGCTAAAAGCGTGTATTTTATCATCTTCTTTTAACGAAGTACTGACGGATCTGAAGCTAATTAAAAAAATACTATTTTTCTGTTAAATAAAAGCGAAACACTATGCTAATCGTAGCCGCTGTTACTGGAGTTGTTACCTTTTTGATCTCTATAACCTTAATAGCCTTCAACTACAACAGTCTAATGTTGCTTGAAGGTAAGAATTAAATTAAAGTTCATTACAGTTTTAATTCTTATTTCATTATCTAGATAAAAGCCATACTGAGGGAACATCTTCAGGAATGATTCCTTTTGTGTCTTATTATTCTGAATGGATTTTGGATAAAAGTGGTTTCAGTGACCTGATGCTAGAAATGAATTTTGAAAGTCCAATGAATTTCATTAACTGCAATTTTAAAATGCTAGGAAGGACAATTACATACCCTTGTGAGATATTGAGAGATGGACTTGGCAGATCTGAGACTGTGATAATGGTTGGACAATACTTTAGAATGACTACAGATTTCACTATCAAAATCATTCACTACTACAACTCCTTACAAACCAAGTACAAAAGAATCATTTATAGCCTCATCTTCTCAGTAAGTACTTCAACTGGTAAAATTAAACAAGTAGCTATTGAAGTCCTTCTTGTGTCCTACAGATATGTCTCCTTTTCATTCTTCTAAGCCAAAAAGAAGGTGTTTAAAAAAAATATTATTGCAATCTCATTGATTATTATGGTTTATATTTTTAGTCATTACAAGTCTAACAACAGAATCTGACAATGCAGCTGAACATGAGAGGGACCATCATGAGGATAGTAGTGAAACTGAAAGGAATGGACATAGTAGAACATCTACAGGTACAAACCACTAAGTCAAAACTTTTTAATAATATATAGCTAAGTGTATATTCAAAGTCAAATCAACTAGACAAACACCTCCAGTGTGTTAGCTAATTTATAACCTTCTTATATGTTGGGACAAAAATGTTCTTGTCTAAAATTACTGCAATATTTTGTAATATATTCTATCTATATTATGTTGATATCTTGTAGCTGTTTAACTCCTTTTAGTGCTATTGTTGTTGCTTTTTATTTATGTCCATCTAGACAATGAAGTAAGACGTACTCTCCCTCCAGCTCAACTTGATGCCAGTGTTATCAGAACCATTTATAACAGACTCTTCCGTGCCCTGGATGAGACCAGTTTCTTTTCTGCTAGACCACACGTCATGTCTAACTACACAGTGATAGAATCTCCCTCCTTCTCTGACATTACCAGGATAGTGGATGCTATTCAGGTGACAGATGAACACTCTTCTTGTTGAGCTGTCAGTATGTATTGAATCTTCTCTTGAATTATTTCTTGTGTATAGGCCTCAATTTTAGACGGAGTGAATAATGTGACATTTCTAAGTCAAGAGTACTTAAACTTAAGCAGTAAGTTAAACTAAATACTCTACTATGTTAGGTAATAACCAGCTATTTAACCTTAATTTTTAGCTAAACTGCAAAATGCCAAAGATCACTTGCAATCAATTGATATCAGCCAACAACGATGTAAGTCATACTTTCTAAATTAGCTACTTAGGAATGAATATTCATACATTTGCAGCAACCATTGGCAATGAAGAAGAAGTTTTAGCACTTCTGTCAGCTAAGGTGGGCAAACCTGTTCCACATTGAGAATATAATCATCACATTTTTTGTCTCTTTGAATAGGATGTTCAGATTGCAGAGTTGAAAGATAAAACTGAACAGCTTAGAAGAGAGGCAGACAAATTTGACAGTAAGTACACAGCGTGTGTCAGTTATTGTGATGGAGCAATGAGGATCATTTTTAAGATTATGATGAGATAACTGAAAGATAAATAGAAACTGTTGTTGTATGATACAGTAGCGAGATAATAAGTTCATTTAATTGTTTTACAGATGACGGTATTCTTCTTCGCTCTGAGATGGGTGCCATTGGTTCACAGCTGAAGAAACAGAAAAGCTTGAACGTCAAGACTTTTCACTATCATGAAGCAACAGTGAAAGAGGCTGAAGAAATTCAAGAAACTTTAAGTGATGAGCTGGAGGCAGAGAAGGAGTTGAACAAATGTGTGACTGAGGGATACTCTAAGAACATACAATCTGTGTTACTCATGCTACTGGAACAGTCAAAGGCAAGTCCATCCCAGGATAGATTGGTCTCATTTGACTTGTTCTGGGATTAAGATTGATTATAAATTACGTATTCTTTTTATATATATGCAGAATGGAAAAGTTACCTTTGAATCTATTCAGGATTTCATGCTGAGTGAAATATTTGCCAAATTTTTGAAAGTTGGAGGATTTCCTGAGGATCTTGATGGAGATAAACTGCTACAAGATTACCCTGTGGAGAGAGATATGTATAATGAGCACTTGAAGATTCTCAAGAACCGAGAGTAGCCACTACTTTAGATAGCCCACTAATCTTTATTGTAATTACCTATATATTATTTTGTACTAGTACTCTATATTATATTTATGCTGTATTTATGCTGTATTTAATCTCTATTGTATTTATCATGTACTAGTACCAAAAAGTAACTTGTGAATATTATTAGCATTACATAAGTAGTCAGGGCTAGAGCAAGTGTCATAATCTGTTTCCATTACTTCCAAATTATGTATTTCCACAAAAACACAAATGTGGGGATGCCCAGTGAAGATTAAACTTAGCTAAGTCAGTTCTTTCTTTAATTCAAAGATAAAAAACTCTTCATGATGTCTAGTGTGGTAGCAGATTTCTCCTGGATATATCAGGTAAAATAAAGTCTTAAGCCATGAATGTATTGTGTACTAAACCAAGCAGACTACACTATACATGTAATGTGTACTCACAAAACTGAACTGATTTGTGAGTAGCTATAGCATAAATGACCATTACCAAGAGCACAAGCTTATAGGCAAAATTTTAAGACTAGGGACAAATCATAGATCATAAACACTATGACTTCTTATTGAAAATTGAAGTAAGTAATATTTGGTCAAGTTGAATGACTTCGCTAGGTTGGAGGCAATAATAGAAATGACACACACACAAAAAACTGTTTTTTAGCTTCCCGATAGCTAGTCTGCGCTACACGCTTGTCACCATACTGAAGGCACGCCCACCAAATTTATTCAGCTGAGTATTAATTTAACGCAATTCCCCTCGCTAATTGGGGAGACCGCAAACAATAGGTGACGTAATATCCTGTGACGTAAGACTGCTCAAACGTTTGCGCGTGTAGTATTTCTGTGCAGAACTCTACAACAGCAGTGCCAAAACTCTTCCTTTAGATATGATGTCATTAGTTATGCTAATCATTAACTTGGACCAACCTTTTTAAGTTGGAAGTTTTGCTTAGCAGTATGATACAGTTGTTTTTCACGGCTATACAGAACGAACTCTGCCTACTGATCTCAACAATAATTCATGCGCCTGAAAATATTTAACGATTTACACCCACACTAATTGAACCACAGTTAACCTCTTGTTGACTAAAAGAACAACTGCTCAATGTCAGCGAGACTAGGGGGGGAGGGGGGGGAGGTGTTTTGCTGCCCCTAGGTCTGGTAATTGAATCTGATACTTTGTTCCAGTGCTCTACAACTAAAGAAGACAAGATGTGGATGCAAACTAATACGAATGGTGAGGGGATAATTGTTCTTGTGTGATCCAGAAGGTCCAGGATGTTTCAAATACAGATCTGGTGGTAAAAACAACGAACCTAAATCCATACACTTACACAAAGATAGTGGAGTACCCATTCAGATTAATCATGTCAATCTTTACCCTTTCTTGCAATAACCCTATTAGTAGAGTACACTAAGGGCAAAAAAACAACTAAACCCACAGTACGTACTTTTGTCTGTGTTCATTATCCTAATGTAACCATATCACCCTTACCTTGTCTCTGTACTATTTGTTGGTATTAGATTAACTTAGACAGACTCCCACACCCCAATCAGCACATTTGAGTTTCTGCTAGTGGGGTTGCACAAGTTTATAGGCGAAACTCTGTATACCCATGGAAATCAAACTTCAAAGTCCTATTGATTAGGCTTGTTAGCCAGATCTGGTCCATCTTGCACACCCCTCAAGGCTGGATTTATAACCCACAATGTCCTATTTATATGTCATCATTTTGCCTAATATTATTATGGATAATGAGTCATGATCAATTTGATATAATATAGTAGTTTCAAACTTTCCAGTGTTGGTGTCCAAGTCAGTATACAAGAAAGTGTATGTAATTTTTGGATGATCCAGTTCATATTCGACCAGGAAACAAGAACTCTAAGCCCCTATCAATTAAGATCATCTTCAAAATTCCAGTCATACCAGTGCTATTTCATTCTGGTGAATCATCATTATTTTTTTGAAATTATCACAATAAGAAAATTTCTTTTGGTACCAGCAATTTCAGCACCAGTTGAAGAGTAATTATAAGTCAAGCTGGAAATTTTTTGCCAAGCAGAAGCTACTGGTTATTGCCAAATGTTTTGAAAGTCCTGTGTTTCTGAGAGTAGCTAAACAAAGACTTGATTTAGACAGAATCTAAGCCTAACATGATGTTGTGGTCATAGTTGTATCAATACATATTCTTGTACTACACAATAGTATAATTGTTGTAATTGTAATCATTACAATTTCTTGAGGCCCCTCAATTTATAATCGTAATTATAAATGATTACTTTTGCTAGCTATGTAATTGGTAATCATAGTGAAAGTTTACACATAGCTACACCACATTGTGGCCACACAGATAGAATGATAGCAGTGGAATGAGTTTCTTTCTTGAATTTTGTTGTACAGTAAAACTGCCGACAGTGACCACTTCAGGGATGAGACTTTTGGTCCCTATTGGTCTCCCCCCCCCCCCCCGAGGTTCTTTTGTAAATGTTAACTAGTCATAAACTGTTTCATTTTTTGCCTGATTTATGATAACAGTGAAATTTGAATAAAAAAATACGTTCATAAACTGATTTTACTGTGGTAATTTGAAAAAAAATATCCTGATGAGGCAGGATCTTGTAGGTATCCCATTTCCAAGAAACGTTTGTTTTTTCCTTTGTTCTAAGTCTCAATTTCTCTCTTGTGGCTACTGGAACTTAACCATTCCTCCACCACATTTATCTACTCTGGCGAAGATGAACTAGAGATTCAATTATCTGTAAGGAACCTTTCCAGAATAAGGGGATAATGTTTGAGGTCATTTCTGCCAAGCGTTCTGCAGAATTAGACAGACGTACTTGGTCACTGCAAGTGAGTGTGCAGATATTACCTAGTTACAATTGGCATACACATGACCACGATCTCTCAATTATTCAGTAGGTGTGGCCTTTGGTTGCTCGTAGAGGGGTGAATGTATTCATTTAGAGCAAGATGGGGCTGAGAAATTGGTCGCTGGTTGGAGATAAGAGGTGGTTGCTTCTCGGAGGTCTAAATACACTATAATATTTATTGCAGCTGCAATCAGGAACGCATGATTTAGTCACTCCAGATAGGCAAGTTGCTTCTCAGAGAGGTCGTTAATTAATAGAAGTGTTACTGAACCTACTAGTAGCTTAATTTAAACGTCTTCTTTCAACCCAGTTACTTATTACATCAACATCCAAGGCTAATAGCTAACAGTGAATGTCTTCAAGTGAAATGTAAGCATTAGTAGTCCCCTGCATAGCACATCAAGTCGGTTGCGCTACACCGGGCTATTAGTCGAAGATCCACTAAATAGTATGTCAGTATATTTACATAGCAGATGTACTCTGCAATTCTTGCTTAATATTATTAAACGTGTTGATAGTATAGAATTCTCATGTTACAATTTGTTTGAGCACTAGTCTAATATTTCCATACAAATATGAACACTAAATGGCTAAACTTAAATTATCATCTACAAACTCTATAATGGAGTCTTACACTACAACAGCATTTATTCAATGATGAAATCAAGCAAACATGTAGAAACATCTTCTTCAGTGGGGAAACAACAATTTAACTACAGCTAAAATAGTTTATACAAAAACTGACAGTGAGGTGTCTGTAGACGACATGATGATTAAGGACTAAATATGGAAGTATAATTACCAACAAAAAAGCATGGCTGCTTTTCTGGGAGATCATCACACCGCAGAATAGGTGGAATTTCAGAACCTGCAAATATATAACGACATGCATCTGCGACCTTCTTGCACCACTGTTGGCATGGATACAGAATAATTTTGTGGTTGTCTGGACATACAGGTGCATAAAACGAACACACGAGATGACGTATATCTTCTGAACATCTGCTTCGTATCAGATTTCCGAATTGGTACTCTTCTATCTCCTCTGCAGCTTCTTCCTGTGAACCATGATTCATGAAATTGGGAAAGAATGCTCGAGTCCATGTCATATTGGAACAGAAGGCGAGCTCATTATTAATGTCAATACAGCGACGATCTTCACCTGAAATCAAACAAATTTGTAACATCATATGTTATATGTATCTACACTTGCGTGTCAGTAACTATGATGACTGTGTTTGTGTATTCAATAATATTCATGAGCTGAGCCGAGTTGGTAAATGATTACCTTAAACTGATTTGGTAAAGTATCATCACATTCTGTACAAGGCAATTAAGGAAACGAAGGCAATTAGAAACCCCAACAACAAAGTGATTGAAATGAGTGCAAAAACAGACAGAGAAGGTAATAGCTTCACAAATCACAAAGGCTAGATAGGAGAGTGAGCCTGAGAAGCAGGAGAGATAGACAAAGGGAGAAAGGTTAAGAAGACCTGACATGACACAGGAAGAAAGAGAGCAGGAAGTACCACAGTGTGGCAGGATACTTACTATCATAAACATCTAAACTACTAGTGATGTGCTTCAGCACAAGTGGCGAGCGAGCTGGTCTGACTGAAATTGAAATGTTAACCACTAATAATATTTATTGGTTAGTTAATTTTTAAGATTTATTTGCACACAACATTTTATACTTACATACACACTAGTTCACTGACACAAACCACAATATTTACATTGTATTATCTTCATGACTTGACAATTTGGTTGAAAACGGTATGCAATTAAGTTTCGTCAAATGATGCGACTTAGATTCTGTTTCATTGTGACATGTGATGAACTGTTGCACAGGGTGCCTAGCTGTGACAAACAGCTCAATCACCATGACAACTCACCACTGCCACTAATTCTAATAGAAAAAGAACTTGGCTAACTGCTGTCTAGCTCATTAGCTCATGAATTATTCATGAATATGTATGTCATCGCTAGTCACGGAATGATTATAGATTATGGAGTTGTTGCTGTCTTTATTCCAATGATTCTCACCTGGACGGCGTATGCTATCTTTAATGGCAACAGAGCTGGGTGTGGCAGGAGGAGGAGTTGGAGCAGCAGTTCCTGGGATCTGAAGAGCCGTAAAATCCGGAGGACAAATACTAGTAGACTCGTTGGAGTATATATCCGGGTTGTCACAGCGAAGTAATGGTGGAAGACCGATGACTTCAAAGTTACCAGCACATCCTGTACTAACATAATCACAGAGTCTCCAGCAGACCTTGTGGCGCTGATTAGTGATACAGACAGGGGCATACACCAGACACACCAAATGGAACGTAGCATTGGAACACTTGTTCTGATAGATGAGTTGGTCAAACAGAGACATGTGGTGGTTGATGGCAGTCACGTTACTCGTCTCTTGCTCAAAGTTGGGCAGAAATGTCGATGCGTAGCCGATAGTTGCACATTTGGGGAAGTTAGAGGTTGTGTTTACACAATGACCTTTACTGGTGACTGGCGGCTTCACTATCGTCAAGCCAGTATGGCGGCTATTAATAGAACAAACTATTTAATGTCTATTTCCTACCTTGGATATTATAAATTACCACACACGTGTGTGAGCTGGTAATAAATCATTAGGCTGTCAATTTACTTCACAATATAAACCTAACTCCATTGTATTAAACTAAAAATAAATATCTTAAAATTTGAGAAACTTAGTTCATTTAATGACAGTGGACTCACTGTAAATATTGTCTAGCAAATTTCTCTGTTTTTAACAGCCAATATCATGTTACTTAAAACTTAACCAGACGCTTTGATTTCTTGCCGAAGTCCTCATATGAAGAGGACTCAGCAAGAAGTCGAAATGTTAGGTTAAGTTTTAATTAACATGATATCAGCTGTTAGAGCTGAGAAATTTGCTATTATAATAATTACTTCAGCCGGGGAATGACTGAATCCTGTCCAACTTGTTTGACAGCTCAGCTACTCAAGTGTTAGAAAATGACCCATTGAACCTGACATCTGCTATCACATACCTTTCATGATAATGAACCACGGCTCTGGCCAACGCCCTCAATACTGCATTACAAGAATTAACATGTCTCCGTGCCAACGCCAGGCCTGCAGTAGTCACATCTGGAATACAAATTTCACTGTTACAAGTTATAGAAATATTTACATGTAATAAACTATCAAATCTAACAATACTGAAGTTAGACACAGTGACTTCATCATTCATTATGGAAGACGGATATAAAGGAAGGAACACAAGATGATTATTAGATAAGGGGTGTGGTTTGAGCTATTCAAGAATGCTTCATAGCAGTATCATCAACTAACCAAGACACACAAACACACACACACAAACAGACACACACAAACACACACACACACACACACACACACACACACACACACACACACAAATACAGCTGAAGATTCCATGCAAGCTCTGTGGAGACGGTGGTTAAGAGTTACCAGAATGCTGCCAGTCTACGCTATATACTGGCACACATGCTTCCAGTTGTGAGATCTCAAAGACGCCAAGAGGTGAAGCGGAACAACAAGTGGTGGGCACATTCTCCTACTCTTCAACTTATTGTTTATAAAGAGACCACCAGCAATGCCACATCCGAAGAATTAAGCAAGAAGCTGGTACGTCATGTCTTGCTGGTACGTCATGTCTTGCTGGTACGTCATGTCTTGCTGGTACGTCATGTCATGCTGGTACGTCATGTCTTGCTGGTACGTCAAGTCTTGTTGGTATGTCATGTCTTGCTAGCTGTGTAATCCAAACTACTGAAATTCTGAGCTTGCTATGCAAAGTGAATCACGAGAGCCTGATGGAGCATGTCAATAATCTGCCACTACCGTATTATGTGTCATGACAAGAGAGACTAAAAGTTAATTAACTACATTATAGTGAGACATTCTTAAAGATATGATGAGTATTGAAGTATGCATGATGTTTCAATGAGAGTTATGTAGCATTACACAATAACAATCTTATAGTCCTGCTTGACTGGTTTTAATAGTCCTAATGCTTAACTATGGGATACATTATTGATTCACCTCTTTGTGGCGTTGAGCAGACTGCATTGAAAGCTGCTTCTCTGAGCCTGCGCAGGTCACCATAGTCACGCCCACCTGGAAGATAGCTCTTGACATTCTACAAGATATAAATGCTTCATTCAAATAGTCCACAAGAACACTTCCATTTAAAGTTCAAACATAGCTAATAATTTAACAAGTAAACAAATTTAATACAACAAGCGTACATTACAAACTACTAATGGCCGAGCTAACCAACTGTACCATCAGGACTGATGTGTAGTAGCCCGGGCAATCACACACATTGTATGTTAGTGCACAAAACAATACTAGTTAATGCGCACAGCCGAGCAAACATAGCATGAGGTAAGGTAAAGTACTGCAGCCAGGGGTACCAAGTAGCTGGGAACCTATCTCTTCCAGAGGACTAGACGAGACTATTTCTGTACAACAAGCAAAAGATTCTCTTGTCTACTACTAATGGATGTGAGTCAATTACAAGCAATTAGCAAAGGAACCCTCACCAATGGTCACAATGGTTGCTAGGAGAAATACAGATGCCTCTCTAATCTAAATACCTTAATTCAATATAATGAACGCGTGCATAATATGTACTATATACGCATGAATACTAGTATATAATTTATATGCATATATTATAGAAAGATTACGCCATTCTTGCATGGTGGTAGAGTATATTACGGTGGTGAAATTTGTCTAGACAAAAAAATGCGTGAATATGAAATACCATTATACAAACAACAAATTCAGGAGACGATGAACTGAGAAACCTTTTAAGATGTGATTGTATTAGTTTGCATGCCTTCAGGCACTTAGCACTCTATTGTCATGGAGATTTAGAACAACCTCTCACTTTTAACCCTCAGAAGGAAATTGAGCAGCAGTAATTCAATTAGCAAGAAATAATGTAATTTTATTAATCCAATTAACAGTTTGGTAGTAGTATTGTAATAATGTAGTACATGAATGGCACCATTGATGATCCTTACCCGACTCTTTGCTCTGCCAGTGCAACCTGCATTAATACATTCAAACACAATGCGTAAAAGAGTGCAAAATAAATTGATGATAGTGTGACCACACCCACTACTCAGTGTTTTCGTAATTGGCTAAAGAGTCTGTGTATTTAGAAAAAAATTAAAAAAGATTAAAAATTCTTAAGATTTAAATATAATTAAACTCTCACCTTCCATGTTGGCTGTGCTAGGGTCGAAGCATTGCAGATAACCTTTGAACCCTGTCCTCCCATTTTCATTACTCTGATCGCTACGAAATAGCAAGTGCGAAATATTACCTGGAAATAAAAATAAGTCAAGAAGGCAACCAAGATAACAAAAACTAACCAACTAACTATGTTAATTAAAAGACCCTCTAAACAGCACCTGTACGTGAAATGCCCCAGAGTCTAATACACTGCATCAACTGTATGTATTTATTTATTTCGCATGTTTGAAACAAAATCTAAATGAATGCACACATGCTACATGTATGTAAGCTACAAGTTAGTCACAGTTGCCATGGTAGTGTTAATCGGTCAGTCTGCCAGTATGAGATCACACATCTGCAAGTTTCCAAGCTGAGCCGAGAGGTCACGACCTCTAGACGTATGAGACAACCTCAATTCACATAATTATTATACCCGCCCACACAAGTGTAGCTAGGTCACATGATGGTATGTGTGCGGTGTGTTGATTATGTTTGGCAGGGAGTATAATTTTAGTATGGTTCATGTGGTAAATGGAGGCAAAGAAAAGAGCTAATGAAAGAATTCTCTCACACACACCATGAGTGTATATGGCCTATGACTAAATCCATCCCATATTATCAACCTAGCACACACACACACACACACTGTGGTATGCAGGATTGCGTGCATGCAGTGGTCCAGTGAAAACCTGCAAATCGTCCCTGAGGGCAACCTTGAATGTGCATGCATGCCACAGACACACTTGTAGAAATACTCAAACCATATCACCACACGCACACACACACTAGCACACTCACATACACACATACATACATTCACATTAACACACACATACGTACAAATTAGCACACACATACACACACGTACTGTAAACTGTAAATGCACCATTAGTATTAACTCATATCAGTGTTAGTGTCCGAAATCATTGAACAATTGATACATTGCATGATACTGGTTGAAGACCACTTACCGATCAGAGGAGTTCCGCTAGCGGTGATGTTGTTTCCAATGATGTGATGAGTGTAGTTTCCAATGAGGTGTACACTAATGTAATCCTCACACCTAGCAACACATGGCAACACGATAAAACAAACAATAAAGTGATAAAATATTTCAATCATAATAAAAATTAGTTAAATAACTAGTGGTGCGCTCGAATAGCGCAAATGCATGGCGAGCGAGTAAATATATGAGTATAGGTAAAGATGATTTGTGAAGGAAATCGCTAAATAATAGCAATGATCAGGCATGAAGAGTTAACA
>WLWI01001439.1_pt1 | contig 20675 bp, 11 predicted proteins | sample 6701501 | NCBI WGS metagenome assembly WLWI01 (sample SAMN12718690, study PRJNA515312) | sponge metagenome | isolation source: marine sponge | host: Mycale hentscheli | place: New Zealand: South Island, Marlborough, Capsize Point | collected 2014-11-01 | reverse complement strand
TGATTCCTCGGGCGCTGGTGTTGTCCCAGGTGTGAATGATTCCTCGGGCGCTGGTGTTGTCCCAGGTGTGAATGATTAGTTGATTATTGACTTCTCAGTTGTTAACATTTTATTAAGTATTGATGACGATTCGGACTCAATTGGTATCGTAGTAAAAATTTCTGTACTCAAATTTTGTTTTTTGTAATTTTCAGTATATTTTGTAGCCTTTAGTTCTTCTGAAACCATAGTATGTCTATTGGAATCTCCAGTGTATTATTTTACTGTTATTTCTTCTGAAAGTGTAGTGTGATTGGTGATGTCCTCTTCTTTCAAGACCTCAATATTTTCTACATAGATAACAATAATGTCTAGTGGTTTACAATGACTTGCCATATACAGTTTAAATTCAAGCTAATCAAAGTGATCAGGATTATCTTGCACACAGTAGTACGAGTAGTTGAGTGAACAAGCAATGGACTAAGAAGAGGTTTATAAGACTTAATTGTGCAGTCGAGTATATATTATAAATGCTTCTGACTGCTATGAAACTAAAGAAATGGCTATATTCTCTCCCTCTTGTTGTCAGGGAGACAAACTAAGGATCCTAGGTCATGGCCAAAGCAATACCTAGGTTAAAGAGTTGTTCAAATGTGCATCATTAGCTCATGAATTATTCATAAATATACATGTAATATGGATTGGTGTTGCTGGACACTGGCATGGAAAGATAATAGATTGGTGGACGTGACGTAATTATTTAACAGATGGTAGAGCTTTGCTTTCTATTTTGTTAGCTCACTTCTCAATATGACACTCTTTTCTGCTTTTTGCCTTTTCAGTGGCTTCTAACAGAAATGGTCTTTCACCACATTAGAGCAGTGGAAATATTTGATTACTTGTTTGCTTGTGGGTCTCACTGACAGAGTGCTTATGTATATAAACCAAGAAGCCCTGGCGTGTTTGTGATTTGTTTTGCCAGCCTAATATAAGGGCGTGTTGTAAAGAGAAGGAAAGAAATCATCACTTAGTGCTTCTGAGGCCTTCCATGTAAGCTATTTTGTAAAGCTAATAAGCATGTCTGGTCACACATACCTGCACAACATTTTGTTACTGTTTGGTGGTATGGTGTATTAAGAACACATGCATTAGGAAGGGTAGAGTAGGACTCATTGATGACCAAATAATTGGAGGGAAGGAATGTTGTAAACTCTCCAAATATTTTCATCTGACAGAATATCTGTCCCGTGTGCGAGGTGATATTCAGACTAGATATAAAAAGCGATGAAATTTTTGATTTAAAAAATATATTTTTAAAATCTGCTCCAGTGAAAGTAGCTGACGATATCACATTTTCAATAAGAATTTTCCGACCATTTTTCTGAATGAACCATTCTCTATTCTATTCTCATCCTCAGCAAGTAATCATATCTGGCTTCTATGTCACATACAGTTTCCAAAGAAGAATTAGTTTTAAACGGATTACAATCGAGAACTGAAGGAGCTCTTGAATAAACTGGAATCTTCATTCTTTAAGTATACCAATTACTACTTCTCTAATTGTTAACACTACTTACTTTGCCCAAGGATGACAAGTAACAATAGACTGAAAATTGTATACTTCAGTAAATACATATCCTTGTGCTTCAGTCTCTTTGAGTCAACTTATTGTTGTTTGTTGTTGTTGTTGTTGTTGTTGTTGTTTTTAATAATATGGAGGGTAGATGATGTAGCATATTTAAATTATGAGAATGTGTCACATTTTGTTCACAGTGTAAGAATTATTGTATTGTTTCTGGTATGGACTTCTTATCACACATTCTACTTCCTCCCATCCTTACATTCTATATTCACATAAGACTTTTTGAAGTCAACTTGTTATTCATTCACCAATTCACCATATCTATCTGCCACATAGTGGACTGCACGACCGGCTGGCCCATCTAAGTTTTGATGCAATATCAATAGGAACACCAAAGGTGCGAATCCTCAACATTACTATACAGTAGCTAGCTGGCTATTACAAAGACCAAAAGAATAATTTACTTGGTGTCGTATCAATATGTTGATAAATAGCTCCTGCAAGTCTATACGTTCTTCTTTCTTTTTCTTTTTTATCCGGCCAACAATTATTATATACAAGACAATGCAAAAACACTGAAAGAAGCAACAGCAAAAACAAAAACAACATATCAGTGGGAAAAAGTTATAATATGCGGTCTTATAAGTCCACATGTAGCTCGTGTAATGAAACGGTAAACATAAATGCTGTTTTCAAAAGAAAAGCTGACCATGCAAGAGCCACCTATCTTGTTTCAATGGCGAACTCCAATTCCAGCACTCTTAGTAAATCTTCGGGAATAAGTAGCAAAACTACTGTGGGCAGCAAGAAATTACTTGCTCACATGAGAATGGCCTGACAATAGACAATGGGGGACGTTAGCAACAATAGCTTATGATTGTACAGCAAAAAAAATAACTAGCATTCTCTGAAGATACAATAAAGTTGTGATACATTAAAGAAACTAATTTGTCCAGTGCAACATTTTGATGTCTGTTTCAATCTTTGCTATTTATTGTGTGAAAGAATGACTGACTGACAGACAAACTGAGTACTGTAACTCTGTTGTGCATGGATGCTGAAGATCAACGTGAATTGCAGGAGGTTAGGAGTGCACTTTGTTACAACCAGAGGCAATTTAGGTCATGTAATTGTAATGGCAATGAAATAATAAAATCAAGTAGAACGTTTGGTACAGCCATATTTGATATATCATGTACTAAGATGCCAGGATTAGAATAGAAAGATTTTTTTGAGGCTATAGTTTTAGTATACAGAAAAGACTGTCTATGCACAGAATATTAAATTAAACTTTTTGATACTATAAAAAGAAGAAAAATCAACAACAAGCAAAAAAGCCTGATCATCATTTTTTTTAATGCAGCTCCTCATGGTCTCCCAGCCTTCATGAAACTGCTGTAGGCCTCATTTTGGACAAGAGAAACATTTTGCCCATGGGAAGTGAAGCCATAAGCTTTGTTGGGAGTCAGGGAGTAGGAGTAAGCCTCTGTGACCAATTCATATACATTATCTTCTCCTTCCAATTGGGCACTGGATGGCAAATTTGAATTGTTCTCTTGTGTTCCAGTAGTGGCTATGGAGCTGGCTTCAGGTTCAATGGTTCGGTCTCGGATGGCTTCACTGTTCTGGTAAATTCTGTTATGTTTTCTGAGGAGGAAGAATCCAATTAACAGTAATGTAATGAGTAATATTGAAATTCCGCACACTGTCCCAATTGTTACAATTAGTTTCCATTTTCCATTGTCCTTGGCAACTACTGTTGTCCCAGATGTGAATGTTTCATTGTTTATTGAGGACGATCGGGATTCAGTTGATGAAGCCATAGTTTCTGTACTCAAATTTAGTTTTTGGAAATTCTCGGTATATCTTGTTACCTTTATTTTTCTTGAAACTGGCGTGTGTTTTGATGTGTCCTCCTCTTCTTTCAAGGTGTCAGTATCTTCTAAATAGATACAATCAATGCACAATTTTAGCAATCTATACCGTATTGATTGTTTGTCCCTATCGTAGATTATTAATCAGGTGTAAATATATCCAGCAAACGAAAGATGGTAAAGAGATTAGTTATAAAACAACAACAACAAAAAAAAAACAACACTACAAAGCATTGTTGTGCCATTACTACACAAACACATACCTGCACATTTTGTTACTTTTTGGCGGTACGGTGTATCATCACAACATGCATTACGAAGAGTGGAGTAGGATGCATTGATAGCCAGAGCATTGGAGGGGAGGAAACTCATCTCCTCTCCATCTAGTTTCATCTGACAGAATACGTATCCTGTGTGTGAATTGATATTCAGACGAGACATGTAAAGCGATGAAATCTTTGAGGTATACTCTTTGTTCTTAAAATCTCTTCCAATGACTTTAGCAGATGATATCACATTTTTAATAGGAGTTTTCTGACCGCTTTTCTGATAGAACCATTCTATTTTCATTCGAGGCAAGATGTCAAGTTTGGCTCGTATATCACATCCAGTTTCCAAAGAAGACTTTCTTTTAAATGGATTACAGTCGAGAACTGAAGGGGGCTCTTCAATAAACTGGAATCTACATTCTTTAAAGTATAAATCGATTATAAAGTTTTCTTTTTATGTTATCTACTACTTACTGTTCCCAAAGATGACAAGTAGCAGTTGACTTAAAATTGCATACCTCACTAAGGTGGTTCCTCCATACATGTCTTTTAGTTCTAGCAAATCTTTTCTATATGCATTGAGCTGATTTCTTGTCGAGTAGGATGGAGGAGAGGTGAGTGAGGGATTAAAGTCATTTCTGAAATAACAGTTAGTTCCTGCACTGGGAAAAAAATGTGACACATTCTAGATAATCACATAATTTAAAAGTATTACATTATTCTCCCTCTGTATTGTAATATAATATATATATATAATTTTAATGCACATGCAGACTGTCACCATCTATAGGCTTATAAGCAACAAGTCGGTCCATGCTGAGATGGCATTGTTTCAAGTGCAGTAAATTAGGAACTCAATTCAAACCAGAAGCAAGTTACGCCATAACTGTAATGGCAATGCCATAATGAGTGGAAACCAGTAGTGGTGGTGCAAGCACATTAGGGAAAAAAATATGATGTTTCAAAATTGCCAATCTAAATTTAGAAATTATTGTAAAGTATGCAATACAATAGCCATAGTATCAAGAGCAGGCCTGTTGGTATTGTATTATGTTGTGTTATTGTCAGAGCTTTTTTTACCCCATTGAAGATTACTGACAATTAACTGTTGAAATAGGTATGAACTTTACTCAGAACACAATTTCATTCACTCACTTTTTTTAAATTTGGGCCGATTTTGAGAAAACATGAAGCTGTCAGCTCTGCCTAAGTACTAATTCTTTGGCCCCCTATATAGACACGTTTTAATCACGTGAGCAAATAATTTCTTCATGCTGCCTGCGGTACTTTGGTTTTAAGTAGTTTACTGAGAGTAGCTAATATATAGTGTGGGGGTGGAGAGGAAGATAGGCTAGTCTGCAGTTACTCTGGTCCTCAAGTTACTCAGACGATCTCTTGCCTCCCTCCTGGTAGGCTGCCACCAGAATCTGTAGGCCGGCAAAGTGAACCACAGGTACTCTTTAACTTAGTTAAATTTAATTAAGAAAGAACTGGTCAGGTGACCTTACAGATGTAGAACCGAACTGAAATAATAATGTCACACCCTAACATTAAATACCAGATGATCACAAAAGGAGGATACAAAGGAACAGGGACTCTCGAGCAGGCTAAAGTGCCACTTCCCCGTTGCAGGTTGTGAAAGGCATAAAAACAAACACACACACAAATGTTCAGTCAGTTGGACACATGCCCATATACACAATATTCTTCAATGCTCACTTCCATTCTTGTTCTCTTCATTCTTCTCTCGTCTTGCTACATCTTCTGCTCTTCATTCTGTTTATCTTCCTCATGTCGGGGGTGGGTCCCACATAATAGTAGTGCTGAAGGTTCACTCCTTTAGTGCTTTATTATTATTATTATTATTATTATTATTATTATTATTATTATTATTATTATTATTATTATTGTTACTATTATTATTATTATTATTATTATTATTATTATTATTATTATTATTATTGTTACTATTATTATTATTATTGCTGCTCAGGAAGGTTGACTGGAAATTTCTTCAGTATAGTTGCTTCATGATTTATAGTGTGCAAGCATATACTGTCTAGGCAAACAAACAACTTGAAAAAAGCAATACATAATTAGACAGAATTTTGAACAAAACTCAATCACATGTTCTCTCTAACGGTTTAACGAAGGCAGTAGCTGGGGTTGAAAATTGTGCTTATGCTCTTGATTTACACATAAATTATTCATAATCATTACATTATAGCCACCACTGTGCTGCTATTTAGATGGAAACTTATTTATCCAAGCATTTGTTACAATAGCAAAGTGGATACAATACTTCTTATTAGAACAAGATGTAATGATGTAATAAAGGTTGGAATTAATTTATTTTGAGGCTATAGTTTTATTACAGCAAGGTGAAGTAAAGTGGTCTATGCACACATTTATGTTAAATTTCACTTAGTGATGTTATACAAAATAAAAAGAAAGAAAAAACAACAACAACAAGAACAACCCTGATCATCTTTTTATGCAGGAAGCTCCTCATAGTCACCCAGCTCACATGAAACTGTACTGTAAGCCTCATTTTCGACAAAAGAAATGTTATCTTGCTCGCAAGAAGTTATGCCATAAGCTTCGTTGGAAGACTGGGAAAAGTTGTTGATGTAGGAGTATACCTCTGGGATAGATTCATACACAGGGTCTTCTTCTAATTGGGCGCTGATTTGCAAAGTGGTAGTGTTCTTTTGTTTTCCACTAGCTATTGCAGATTGAGCATCAGGCTCAGTAGTCCAGTATGGAATGCCTTCATTTTTATGACGTTTTTTGTTATGTTTTTTGAAGAGTAAAACTCCAATTACAATTAAAGTATTGCATAATAATGAAATTACGCACACTGTTCCAATTATTGCTATTAGTCTCCATTCTTCATTGTTTGTGGAAGCTGGTGCTGTCTCAGGTGTGGATGTTTCAGTAATTATTGAACTTTCAGATGCAAATATTTTATTATTACTCGATGCTGTTTGGGATTCAATTGATGAAGTGATTACTTGCTTTATATTGCGTTCTTCTAAAAGTGGAGTGTGTTCTTTTATGTCCTGTTGTGTTGAGACTCTAGTATGTTCTGCATAAATAGATACAAAAAGTGTCTAGTGCTTCATGAATTGTCCAATAAATCATATGAAATGCCTGCATAACATCTACTGCACTTTTAGGACTCTGAGGTGAGTAATATTACTGGAATGATGCTAGCAATTTGACGAGCGAACGAAGCAAAGGTCAATATTGCCCAACAATTCATATATAATTTATCACTTCACAATTTCTTTCTCAGCCTTAATTCTTTTACTCATTAGATGTATTCTCTCTCTTTCACAGGCTTTTTTGAACAATACAGAATTAAAAATATTTGGTCGCCACCGGAATCGAACCCGGACTGCTTGTATAGCGCACAAGTGCTCAAGCGCTCAGTGGCAGAGCGCTTGTGCGCTATACAAGCAGTCCTGGGTTCGATTCCCGGTGGCGACCAAATATTTTTAATTCTGTATTGTTCAAAAAAGCCTGTGAAAGAGAGAGGAATACATCTAATTCATATAATAAACATGTGTCCTATGTTATATTTTCTTTGCCAGCCAAGCGAACTGGTCTGTTGTACAGAGAATGAAGAACATTATTTCCATTATTTGCAATTTTTTTTCTGAGGTGCTATTAAGTTGTTTTTTTTTTAAAGCATACATAGTAAGTCCTATCTTTTTCTGCCACTTGCCCACATTGGTATCAGTGCTTAAATTTTACCAATCTCTACTACACCTCGATTTAAAAAAAATGCATTTAATTATCATCAGGTGTTAATATACAAACTGAAAATAGATTGATTTATACGAGTAACAGTATGGATAACCGTGCTATTTGGGATTAATGACACGAGTAATGTGATTGAAACGAGGCAAGGCCGAGTGTTATTTCAATTGCTTTACAAGTGCTATTGATCGCTAATAGCACAGGTTACCCGTGCTATCACTCGCTAATAGTAGGCCAGCTTAAAAACAAAACAAAAAAACAAACCCTTTGCACTGTAGTTACACTGAATCTTCACTCACTATCTCTGTATTTCAGGATTAGCTTTCTCTGGAACTTTTTTTTAACCATCACTATTGAAAAAAAAATTAACTTCTGCACTAAAGAATGGCATAGTCTCCATCTAGAAAAAACTTGAACTGTACATTTCCAAGGCTAGAGTAGTTGTATGCGTGCACACTTCATTACTATTTCACTTAGCTACCGTGGTATTTCACTTAGTTTCCGTGCTATTTCACTTAGTTACGTGCTATTTCACTTTTCCCGTGCAATTTCAATTGAACAGCGATTTTCCCCATACATTTTTGAATGGGCAATATACGCACTGTACTAATTTAAAACAACAACAACAACACATTCACAATTTCTTTCTCAGCCTTCTTATTGTTTAAAAAAGCCTATTGAAAGAGAGAGAATACATCTAACAGCAACACAATGTAACATCACTACTTAAGCATATACCTGCACATTTATTTGCTTTTTGTTGGTATGGAGTATCACGAGAACATGCATTAGGAAGAGTGGAGTAGGATTCATTGATAGCCAGAGCACTGGAGGGGAGGAAACTTGTCGCCTCTCCATCTAGTTCCATCTGACAGAATATGTGTCCCGTGTGTGAATTGATATTCAGACTGGGCATAAAAAGTGTTGAAATCCTCGAGGTGTATTCTAAACTTTTAAAATCTTGTACGCTGTCTCTAGCCGATGATATAGAAATTTTCTGTCCATTTTTCTGAAGAAACCAATTTATTTTGATTCGATTAAGGTAAATTCTTGTGGTTTGTATGTCACATACAATTCCCAAAGTTGACTTTGTTTTGAATGGGTTACAGTCCAGGACTGGTGGAGGTTCTGCTATATATTGGAATCTACATTCTTTAAGTATTATTACATCAATTATTGCTTTTCTATTTTCTGTAGCTACTACTTACCTTGCCCAAGGATGACAAGTAGCAGTTGACATAAAATTGCGTACCTCACTAAGGTGGTGCCTTCACTCATGTCCTCGTGTTTCAGTGAATCTTTTGAACCTTCCAACTCTTTTTTAATTATTTTTTTATGATATGGGAGGAGGATATTGTAGCACATTTAAATTATGTGGAGTTTTAGAATGTGCCACATTTCATTCACAAAGGAGAGTTTTCTTGTTATCCCTCAGCGCGCATGTGCGAGAGGATTATAGTAGTCGTCTTGTCTGTTTGTCTATCTGTCTATCTGTCTGTCTGTCTGTCTGCCTGTCTGTCTGTCATGCTCTAATTTTGGAGATTACTGACAAGTAACAGATGATTTAGGTATGAACTTACTCAGAAAAAAGATTTAGGACCTTTTATTGTGCTACTTTTTTTTTTGTTTTTTTTTTGGGGGGGCTAATTTTTGAGAAAACGCAAAGCTTTCAACGTGGATTACACATTCTTTTTCTCTTCATTGCGTCCATTATCGGTACACATGTAAGTCTTTAGCCCTATCAGCTCTGCGTTGGTACCAGCTTTTATGGGTAATGCCCCCTATCGTCATGTCATAATCACATGACCAAATAATTTCTTGCAGCCCGTGGTGTAGTTTGCTCTATGCTCAGGGGAGTTAACCGACAGAGTAAATTTGTAATAACACTTTCCCACAGGTCCTGGATATTACTAATACGATATTTTATACCTCTTTGGTGTGAGCTCTCTCATGAGGTAATGCATCTATTGCTGTTAAAAAAAAAAGTTTTTTTTGGTTATTACGAGAAACCAACTTCAAGTGCCATATTTTCACATTTTGTTTAGACTTCAATATTTCAGAAGCAAGTTTATTTCACAGTTAGTTCATAAAGGGTATTATCAAATGTTTATACTTTTTACCTAAACACATGTATTGTTCAATAAATTAATTTATAATACTCTTTCACTGAAGTTATTTAACTCTATTCATACTTTTATAGTCAATGCATTCACTATAAAAAGGACCTCAGATTGTAATGTATCCATCTGAATTTTCTTTCTCTGGACCATGGTGGATTAAGCCATATGCTTTGTTAGGAAGTAGGGCGATGCTCCTTTCCTGTTCAGGTGATACTAAGTTGTAGGCTTCATTTGAAGAGAGGCATATATTATTAGTGTGATTATTCTGTGTTGCAGAGGAAGTTTTGTTTCTGCAGCATTTAATTTTTCGTTGCATTGAAGGCCAACTTTAAAACCTTCGCTAGTGGTTAATTCCTCCTCAGGTATTATACTCCCACTATGTTCACGATGAATTGTTTCGTATCGTCTCCTGATGAGGACACATACTCCAATTCCGATTGCAACAATAGCCAGTGAAGTGCTACATGTCCCAATTATCACATACAAATAAATGTATTGGTATAGGATCCACAATCGGTGGTACAAATTCTGATGTTGTATTCTTGAAGAATTCAAATGTTTTCAAGTCACTGGAAGCCATTATAGTTTCTGAGGCCTTTGAAGTGGTCAAGAAATTCTGTTCTTCTGAAGCTTTGGTGTCTACCTTTAAATTTGGTTTCTCTGTAATATGGGTATTTTTGAGCTCGTAGTCTATGTCTGTAGAGTTGTGAGTTTCAATATATTCAGTAAAAGTGAATTCTTCTGAAGTGTTAACATATTTCTTTAAATTGGGCTCTTCAGAATATTCTAAGTTAATAAAAAACAACTCATATTTAAGTATCTTTCATAAAAAAAAGTACAATAGCGGAATGGTGTAGCATGTATGACCTGAAAAAAAAAGTCTTGATTAGGTCATAGGTCACACACTTTCCTATATTCTAAGCACACAATTAGTTAAGAAATTTAGGTGAGCTTAAATTAATTGCTTAACTTCTAGTTCCATTTGTTGTACTGTGTTAAAAGGCCGCTTGGTCAGCAATTCAAATACAAAGGCAAAAGGTAACAATGTATGAGTAGGCAGAGTTTGTTTGTTTTTTCATATTTTTTAAATTTAGGTATGACAATAGCTGAAATTTTTGTTCTGTATTTGTTAGACAAGTGTAATAGACATCTAGGCTACTCTGAAATAATTAGCTCTCGAGTTCACACCTGAACATTTAGAAGCATTTTGACTGTATGCTGAAGATGTAAGACAGGCATTAGGAAGACCAGAATTAGATTCTTTAATAATTATAGCATTGGACGGAAGGAAGCTCGCTTCATCCAGTTTCATCTGACAGAACATACTTCCTGTTTGTGAATCAATGTCAAGTTGGCGAAAGAATATGAAAGAAACCACAAGGCCAAATCCGAGTGGCACAGACGCATTTATAGCTGTGAGTATTGCATCGTTTATACTCATTGTCTTGTTATCCTTCTGAAGAAACCAATCTATTGTTATTCTTTGGGATTGGCTAGGTGGACACTGGACTGCACATTTAGTATTCCACATAGAGTCTGGCTTGAATGGGTTGCAACCAAGGGATGAAACAGGTTGTTCCACATACTTAAATTGGCATCCTTCAATAAAGAAAATCAATCATCACAGTAGTGCAATACCTCTGATGTAACTTACCTTGTCCAAGATCAATAAAGCCGAATAGTAAGAGACAGAAAGTAACACACCTCAAATATATCCATCTATGCATTATTTATAGTGCAGTTGAATGAATTAAAGAAAGAAAAACAACAACAACAACAACTTCTTTCTTGTATTGTATAAGAAAGTATTGGAGCTATCTACAATATATACGGAATATCATAAAGAGTGTTGCATATTGTTCTCATGGCAAGTTATGTATTGACTTCTGAGCATATTTTTTATTATAATAGCAAAGCTTTCTCTTTTTAACAGCCAATATAGTTAATTCTTAGGGTTAAGTTACAATTAACTATATTGGCTGTTCCTTATTAAATAATTTCAGCCGAGAATGACTGAATCATATTTTTTATTGTTGCGGTGAGTCTAATGAGTCAGTGTTGGAAGGAGAATTGAGTGTAAAGTTTTTATATTTATATAATCTACTGTTACTTGAAACAATATCCATATTGGCTCTCACTTGATTGTATAGTGATACCAAGCATCTGTTGTGGTATTTGGCTTCTATTGCAACCATGTCGCCAGTACTAAGCTGTGCCAACAGAGTGGTGTCCTCCAAAAACTCGGCAGACTGCCGAACACGTTGATCAAGTTCAAGTGTTGTTGCTTGATGATACTCTGATCCAAGATCCAAGTAACAGAAGAAGCACCTATAATGAGAGCTATCTACACATGATACATTCGATCTAGTTCGTTTTGGAGGTGTTGCTGCACTGGAACCAGGTTCTTCAGAAAGTTTCCTCTTCACTCTTTGCAATTTCATATTGTTATATTTCATCTGGCACAGTTTGTGCCACTTAGCTCTATTATTAATCCGAGTAGCAACTATCCCATCATTTTCATCCAATCTTTCCTCATCTAGTTCACCAAGCTCACTGAATTCCTGTAAGTTATTGCCAAGTGATCTATATCCAGCACCTGCATCTTGTGTTTTTGATTCTGTTGGACACTGTAATGGTGTTTTGCTCTTTCTTCTTGGCACAAGCAACACTTCTCCCAGTCTATTTGTGCTTGTGGCTTCAGGGCAGTACACTTTTCAATGTTGCTTGCACAGTTTAGCCATACTGTTAAGCACATGTACAGTTGTGCTCTCCTTTTGAGACTGAAGTGCAAACTTACACTCTAAATTTCAATTAACACCAAGTAACACCTCCATGGATGACAAAAATAAGTATCTTATTCTTATGCTTGTAACTATACAACCAGAATGTGTTGCAAGTGGCTCCATATCTGAATGCGTTTAGAATAGCAAGGGCTACATGCATACCAAATTTCATGCTTCTATCACAAAATGCACAATTCTTGTAAAAATTGATGCTATGCCGCTGCACTACCATATAGTAGTTTATCACTAGCATATACAATGAACATGTAGATGCTATCATCGCATCATCAGTGAATAGTACAATTTTTATACTCTTCTCACTGATGATGACATCTGCATAGGTGTTGAAATGTCTGTTTTATTTCAGTTAATATATGCTAGTGGTAAATTAAAAATAATTATTCACACCTTTTAGAGTTGTGTGTATGTCACTAATTAGCCAAGTTAACTAGGCCAACACTAGGTACTTAGCAGTGGGCCAAGCTGAGAGAGTGCTTTACTAGATAATTTCTGTTTTTTATGGTTATTTTATCCATACATGTATTATGAAGTAATGGTCATTAGTAAACAGTTCCTTTTATTAACACTTCATAATTAGCTATTGTTGTACAGTCTCGTATCAATACTGGCACTTGGGATTCCTTTCTGAGGAGCATCAGGAACCACTGGAAGTTGAACAATCTCATCAAGCAGCAAAACTTGCCTCCTTTACCTCTTCCTCTCCTGCGACCTCCGAAGAGGTGAGATTTGGCAGTAACAACATCATGGGAAGGCCATTCCTCTTTTCTTTCTTTTCTTTTGTGCATTAGAGGAAGTTTATCTTTCAATGATGTGATGAAGAGGTGGTCTGTTCCTTTTCCTGGACCAGACAAAGATGTAGTAAGTTAATAACAATATGACATGATTGCTGTTGTAGAGGACAAAGAAATTAAAATGAAAAGATGTTTGAGTGTACATATTATTATAATCTATATTTAGACTTCAGAAGATCAGTTCAGTGAAACAAAAACTTGATTTGATTTTCAAATCAGTATTTTGTGTTGAACAGGAGACAGCTCTTCTAGAGCCTAAATGCGTGAAAGTACTGAATATCGTATTGTACTATGACAATTATTAGCTTAATTATATTCTATTGAGCATACGTACTAAATATGAATGTCTATGAAATAAATGACAGTGAGTGCCTCATTGTGACCTTTTTACTTATTAACAGTTTTAAATACCTGGTTTAGTCTTAATGGTTATATAAGATGCTATTATTTTGGATATACAATCTGATGATTTGAATTTTAATTATCAAGATGCTCCTATAGTCAATTTTCCAGCGAGCCTTCATTGCTTATGATCTCTGTTTGTATTTACAGATATATCGAAGTATGAGATATAGAAATATCAAAGAAGGAGTGAAACCAGTAAGACTTACATATTAATGTATTTTTTTTAATAGCTCAATTTCTGGTATCAATTGGAATTGAAGTAACTCACTATTAAAGATATCTGCAAGTAGCTATTATTTAGTATCCACCACACATCTTGACAAACAATAGAACATCATAATAATAATATATCAGCAGTTCTTTTCTTGGTACCATTCCAAGATTTAAGTGTAGTATATATAAATGTGGCATTATTATCCTTATGAATGTGTTACATGAACTGAGTCTCTTTACAATTTCTTTCTCAGAGAGAGAGAATTCATCTAATGACCTGAATCTCCTGAACCTGAACATTAATTAAGTATGCTATGCACCGACTAAATTTTTAGTTATAGTAGTGACTTCCGTTTACTTGTTATATGGAATGATAATGGCGTTGATGTTTTCGTAACATTAAAAAGAAATTGTTAAGCGAATTTCTTATAGGAAAAAAATGAATGGTAAGAGAATTGAGGCTACTGATCATAGTTTCTTACACAATGTAGGCGATGAGCAACCATTTTTTTTTCAATTTTTTAAAGTGTCTGTAACAGGTTAATTGGCAAGGTACTTGATTCTAGTTGGCGTGGTAGTATTGATTGATAGTACTCTAGAATTTGTTTAAAAATTTATGTCGTTTTTTTTTTGTTGTTGTTGTTTTCTCATTTTGTCTTGTATGTCATTGTAGTTTCACTTCTCTCCTTATCTTGGTCTGACTTCTTTCTTCGAAGCTGGTCTCATGGCTTGTTCCTTTTGGATGCTCATGCCCATAGTCATGACAGACTTTGGCCTCAACATGCTTCTCAAAGTTAGTGGGTGCAATTAGGCATGTTGTCATGCCAGAACAACCTATCTTGTCAAGAAAATATATTTTTAAATATTCCCATTCCTTGAGGAACGTAGGAGTGTTCTGTCTGAGTAGGAATGCCGTTACCAAACATTTTCATTGAGTAACTTCTATATCAGTTGTGATAGTTAGTAAATGCAGCATGTGTAGTATTGCTATACTCTTCTTCTTAGCTAGCATGCATATTTTATGGCAAGTGGTGTTTAATTTTCTATTCTCTTCAGTTTCCAGGGTTGTTCAGTGGAGGATCAGCTGTGCCTTCAGGACCCAAGAGAAAGGAGGTGAGTTATTAACCCTCAGCGCGCATGCGCGAGAGGGTTATAGTAGTCGTCCTGTCTGTTTGTCAGTCTGTCTGTCTGTCTGTCTGTCTGTCACGCTCTGATTTTGGAGATTACTGACAATTAACAGTTGATTTAGGTATGAACTTACTCAGGACGAAGATTTAAGACTTTTATTGTGCTACTTTTTTTTAATTTCGGGCTATTCGTTGAGAAAAAGAGAAGCTTTCAACTCTGCGTAGGTACCAGCTTTTATGGGCAACGCCCCCTAGTGTCACATAATAATCACGTGAGCAAATAATTTCTGCAGCCAGCGGTGTACTTAGCTTTATGCTCAGGCTCCTAAGCGTTACTCCGGGGAAGTTAACGGAGTTGAAAGAAGTGAAGTTTCACGTTGAAAATGTATACAGGTGAGTGTTTCTGGCTAGTTTAGCTTCTTCCCTTATGAAGACAGCGTTTCCATGTACCATTTTCATTGGTCGAGCTGTTTTGATACCTCATTAAAAATAGCTAACAGATTGCTTGTTCTTTTGGAAGGAGATTATATTGTAATAGCTAGGTAGTGTTTAATAGCGCTGAGGGTTCGCACCTTTGGTGCTTCATTACACCTGTGATTGTTTAAAAAAAAAAAAAGAAAGAAAAAAAAAAGAGAGAGCATGGGTGTTAGAAGAAACAGATGAAACAACCTGTTATATTCCTTTAATGTTTATCAATTTCTTTTCAATAATCAATCATTCAATCAACAATAGCAACAACAATTATGACAAGTAACACAATAACGACCAGCAGCTAAGTACCTCAACAGCTGAGCTAGACTCAACTAAAAGAACTCTGTCCTAACAACCAGTGATACAATCTTTAATTAATACAAATAATGACCTGACCAAAAACCCAAAGGAAATGAATCAACCAAAAGAAAGTGATGAGTTACATTTAGAATTACACACACACACACTCACACACACACACACACATAACATATGTAACAAACAAAGAGCATACAATGCAGCAAATTTTTTGCCAATATTGTTTACTTATTAAAATGTCTTGTGATGCTGGCCTGCACTTTCACCGGTGGGTGTGGGGTACTAGAACAACCTGCATCTGCTTCTCATAATTATGATATGAAGCTAAGATTTTTTTTGTGTGTGTTGTAAATTAAAGGCTCAATCACGACAATTGATTTATTCTAGATTGAATTGGGAAAGAGAGGTTCTATTGATCCTTAGTAACAACAACAACAACAACAAGAGTAGCTGTTTCATAGAATAAACTACATTGTATTTTGATGAAGTTGAGACATATTTAGCTCCAATTATGACAGCTCCATGCTTTATGACAAATTAATAATTTTAGTGCATGATAACCCTACCCTAATTACACTTGTCCTCAACCAAAGATAAAAGCTTGCAAAGATACCTGTTAAAAATATTTTCATATATAACATACTTTCAGTTTATAGCAATACTCGCTGAACTTGCATGTAAATATTTCCGCACGTTGTACGCACATGTTGTTACATACATGAAATGTATAGTTGATATTTCATTGTTTTTTCACTCACAGTCAACATCATCCCATCATCACTGATGAAGGCTTTGAGGAGCTGAAATGTTGAATTATTTATCACTATAGTTACTACAAATATTTGGATCATTTTATGATTAATGTTGATAATTACAATGTTTTATCTTATAGCTGGAAGGCATAACATTTACCATAACTCTGAAAGGTGTGGGCTACTCCTGTGGTGCAGATAAGACTAAAAAGCCAGACTCGAAAGCAACAGTGAAGGTGTCAAGCACCGTGGGTATGTACAAATGATGTACATATTTTGAAAATCTATCTTTAGTCTAGATATAGATACTGTGTATCTTGATTAAAAGAGTAGAAAGTTGTTTTTTTTTGTAATGTTTTATTTATTTGTCTACAGGTTCAGTTGTGTGAAAGGTAGCTAGACATCTAAAATTAATACACATGTTTGTTAATCATAAAAATTATCATAGATGTCCAGCATTTGCGTTGCCTCACTCAAACGCTATAGCCTCAAGAAGTTAGAGTAGGTGATGTTAGAACTTCTTGTGGTAGTTCTCTATAGCTACAGCGCTAGCATCGAAGTAGCTTTCAGAGTCCGAGTTTTGGCTTACTTCAAAATGGCAACTTTTAGATGGTGAATACCAGAAGGTACAGAAAAGATGTACACCTACAGGGATAGTTGTTCTGTGAAGGAATCCGGGCATTTGATTATTGCTTTTGAAGACAAAATAGTTGTGAAGATTTGCATGAGGATGAAGTAGTTATACTGGACTCAGAATTAGCTACAGACTGTCTAGTATTTTATGTATCTATGGGCAGTTCTATTTTTCTTTTATAGACATTTTAAAGACAAGTTGAAAAACTATTTCCCTGGCAATTCAGCGATGAAAGGCTTTGAATATGAAGGCCATTCATTGAAAATCAAGTGAAATATAACCTTTTATGCATAAGTTAGCTTCTATCTGCTCAACAATGACGTGCGTGGAAGCCCTTCTCCCAATTACAAAGTGTACGATGATGTCACAACACACAACATGCAGTAGAAATGTTGACATCAAAAAATAAATGGTGTTAAAATCATGGAAAGTGAATGGGAATCAGTGTTGTGGTAATTGCAATTGGTAATTGTAATTAGCTGTAATCATTACACCATCTGCAGTAATTGTAATTGTAATTGTAATTGCATACCTGTAATTGGCAAATAGTTGGGGTCAAAGACCACTTTGGTAAAGGGTCAGTTCTAAAGCACATGGCTGCTAGCAAGAAAACTGAGTCTCCTGTGTTTGGCTCTACTTAAAAATGAATTTTCAGTTTTTATAATTTTTAATGTAGATAGAAATAACTTTTCTCTTTTAAGAAGAATTGATGAATTAAAACAAAATTACAAACTTTGTGGGCCCTATTACATGACCACTTATCCTGAGCAGGCTATGTGATATAATTGTATGTAATTGCTAACAGATTTGTTGTAATTAGTTCTTAAAGGTGTAATTGGTAATTGAAATTGTAATTGAGAAGCAAAATTTTTAAGTAATTGTAATTGTAATTGATTACTTTACTCCTGTAATTGCCACAACCCTGATGGGAATAGTGCTGTTCTTATACTTCTGCTGTATAAATCAGCTTGCTTTTTATGTAAATAATAGTTTTAAACAATGGGTATGCCTAAGCTCAATGTAATTGTAGTAGGCCTAATTTAAAATTCCACTCTTTCTACTCTTTAAGCTGGGTGCTCTGTAGACAAACAGACAAGCAGACAAAAAATACTGCCATAGCTCTCCCGTGCATACGCACTGAGGGTTAATTATGTATTGTGATTTATAATTTCCCATTTTGTATAGCCCAATGTCAAGCTATCATTTTATGTTTTAGACCCAGGCTATGGTGCTACCTCCACAATGTTGGTTCAGTCTGCCTTGTGCTTCATCGATGAGAAAGATAAGCTTCCATCAAAGTAAGACATAAACCTTTGGACATTCCATGATTTTCGCAATAAGAATTTAATGCTTTAGGTATACTTGTACTCATTTTAAATTACTCACTTAACATTATGCTACTGTGTTTAAATATTGCAATATTAGACTAAAAAATTGTTAGAGGTAGTTATTTTTCATTAAACATTAAATTGGAATAATGACTTCAACTTTACAGTAGATAAGCAATTAGGCAATGATGTATGTGTACACGAATAATATTAATGTTATAAAAAGAATATTTACATGCTAGGAGTGGGCTAGAATGAGAAATACCTCATTACTTTACTGTAGCCTAATTTACAGAAAATATAATATATTTTTTGACCTAACTTATTCAAAGTTTGTGCCTTGAAAAGCGGTTGTCCAGGAGGCAGACTGGAGGGCTTGTAATTGTTTTCTCTGTCAACTAGTAATGCATAGTCAACTCAGACTGCACTACACTTTCCTAGTGCCTTTACATGGCAACTGCTATCAATTTGTACCTGTACACGAAGTGTAGCTGACTATAAGACCTCCTGGAAAAAAGATTACTGAATGCCTTTAAATGGAAAGTGCACTTTGACTTTTGTGTGCTGCTAAATTTTGACTTCAGTGTGGTGCTAAAAACTACACTTTGGGGTCAAGAAATTAAGAAGTAAGAACTAAAAATTTATGCTATTTAGCGTAAATAAATAAAAAAAATGTTTTTGAGACTGTAATTTTGGTGAAATCTTTACAATATAGCTAGCTTGGCTATCTTTCTTGCCATATGTGACAGGTTCTGGGAAAAGGTACAAATTCACTAAAAAAATTATTTAGTAAACTATAGTACAGAAAATTGCCTACCTGCTGGTATCTTACATACTGTGCAAAAGTATTTGTTCTCCAAAATACCATACTTTGAAAGTCAAGTTATTTTAACCTTTTATTGGAGAAAACACATATCAAAACATTTATGTCCTGTTAAATATAAGAGGCTATTTGAGCCACTTGTCCACTGAATTTCAGCATTCAAACTTTGCCAAGATGTGAAAAAATGGATACAGATATGATAAGGTAAAAAAAGAATATTCAATAATTTGACCTAAACTCGCATTTTTACCTGTACTGCAAAACTTTCTGTTTAGTGAATTTGTACTTTTCCCAGAGCCTGTCACATCATGCTGAAATATAATTATCTCTAGTATATATTACGTGAAGGGAAATATGTAATAAGTTAAGGAAATACAAATAAAATCGTAAACTTATTATTATCATTATTACAGAGGAGGCGTGTACACTCCAGCTGTGGCATTTGGCAACACTAGCCTCATTCAAAACTTGGGCAGGACAGGAAGAGTGAAGTTTGAAGTCATTCCACACAAACAAAATTAAAAACTGCTTTTTTTTTTTGTTGTTGTTGTTGTTGTTGTTTTGGTAGAACTCTGGTACTAAGTTATAAGCTCATAGCATTATTGATTTGATATGTAGCTTACAGCTTATACCAGTCCATTAAATTCTGTGATATGATCACATAATTGTGTTCCTCTATAATTCCAGTTTAATCTCTGAAGTGTCAGGTCTTGTATATTTGGGGGGAATTTTTTTAAATTTTATAAAGATGTGATTATAAGTCACAATTTCCCCTGCTATTATAGCTATATGACGTGGCGTTTGTTAAGGTAATTTGTTGATTGCTTTACCTTATAAGAAATAGCTGTATTGCAACAGTAAAAGCATATTGCAGTAGTAGGAGCATATTTTGCATCAGGGGATGACACATCGCAGCAAGTTTGGAGGCATGTTTAACATTTTGTTGCAACACAATTGTGACAATAAGAGTGCGATGCTGTCTAATTGTAGCTAAGTCCCGTCTGCTTTTATGCTAACTATACTATTATTATATTATCTTGTAATATAATTTGAAGTGACTACCACCTGACTCATTGAAGTATTTACAATTTACTATGCATGCTCTACTAAGTCAATGAAGCACCAGGAGGTGCGAACCCTCAGCGTATGTCCACCAGAGATCAGCAGTAGAAGCGAACGTCTGTTAAAATTATTTCAAACCTTTAGCATTTAGACACAGACAGTTACTACTTACGGCGATACAAAGAAAGAAGCAAACAACAGAGCAAAGGGAACGCCTCTAGGTTAAAATAAATCAGCTCCGCGGTATATAACTCGACTCTAGAGCCCCCTTACACGCATGAAGCGCGACAATTGCAACTGCAGTAGTACTACAAGCCAACCGGCCATTCTCTAGCTGCAATTTTCAGCTCACGTGATT
>WLWI01001436.1_pt1 | contig 20697 bp, 9 predicted proteins | sample 6701501 | NCBI WGS metagenome assembly WLWI01 (sample SAMN12718690, study PRJNA515312) | sponge metagenome | isolation source: marine sponge | host: Mycale hentscheli | place: New Zealand: South Island, Marlborough, Capsize Point | collected 2014-11-01 | reverse complement strand
GATATGTGTATTTTGGAGGGTAGACTACTGTCAGCTGCCACTTAACTTCAGCTAGCTGCCAGACTCAAAGCTCCTTGTAAAAGCTGTTGAAGGAGTAGCAGGTTTCCCTATGTCAACTAGTTTAGACTTAGCAACTTGTTGTCAGGTAGCTAATAGAACAGTTAGTTGCCTAGAATATAATGATCTCAAAATTCCTTGAGCTAAGGCCTCTTGGACTTGACCATTTGGTCCATAATATCCTAATAATAAACTGGCTTTGACTACTACTTCTTAGGCATATGCCAAATACTGCTTCAACATTCACACTTGTAAAATTGATCCTTCAACAGAAACTAAAACTGCAGTCAGTAGTATTTATTCCACAAACAACCAGTATTTGAATACAGGATATATGTATTGACAAACAAACAGTTAAAGGAAAAGATGAAGTATTGTGACAAATGCACATATTTTCTATCAATTCTCACCTTCTGAGAAAGTCTTTTATTTTTGAAATGATATTTATTACAACAAAACGACTATATTTGAGCTATTACAGGATTTCTAAAACAGGTTCTGGTGAAGACTGTAATTAATAGTGCTAGTATAATCATATCTACAGATACTTTAACTGCTGAGTGCCACACAGATTTAGTGTTCTGGAGATCTAGACACAAGTTGGTAACGACAGCATGCAAAATAAAATAGAGCAGTGCCTATAATATTTATGATTCTCTTGAATGTGGAAATCTCAGGTTAGTCTTGTAATGACATCTAGGGTACTTTAATATAGGAGGTGGCTAAAAAGTTGAATCAGCTATATTCTGGTACTAATATCTTTATTTATATGATTTATAAATTATGTTAATTTATTTACATGCCTTTTAGCTAACCATTGTGTTTGTTTAGGTTCCATAACCTTTCAAGCTTTTAGTTCACCAAATCCATATTATTACAAATATGGAGATAACATTACACTGAATTGCTTATTGCCTGATGGCTACATGTTCCAGAACTGGACCCTGCCTTCCAATAAAACTATTTCCATCTCTAGTGGGCGCTACTTGCTCACAAGTATTGTGTTTTTCAATTCTATAACAGTTACTAACTCCTCACTCTTTGACGAAGGGAAATATATATGCAATGCAAGTAAGAAGCTAGTTTCAATGCTTTAGCTCCAACTCACTGTTTCATTATACGCACAGATATGGGATCTCTTTCTGTTCATGCCTCTGTATCTGCCTATTACACTGAGCCCCTAGTGATCTTCTCCTCGAGTGTGAATGCTACAGCTGATGTGGGTGGATCCTTTAACTTTTCCTGCAATGCCAGCAATTTTAATGTGCTCCAGTGGATATTCTATGACCTTAATAATTCTTACCCTAGAGTTGTGTCCAACACTACTGATGGTAGGAGAGTCATCACACCAGACAATGAACTTCACCTCACTAACATCCAGTTTAAGGACGAGGGAATATATGAGTGTAGACTCTCCAATTTCCTTGAAAGGGTGTCAATCAGGAATGGACTACTCATAGTTACTGGTGAGCAAAAAAAAAATAAAAAAAAGCTAATCAAATGATTAAATTAGCCAGGCCATGTCTGACTAGCATGACTAGCCTCACTTGTTTCTTATGTCCTTAATGATGCGTACACTAATAATGTCATTTTAAAACTTTGTCATAATCTCTTTTTTTCTTCTACTGGATTTCTCACAGCCTATCACGAGATCTTCATACACAGTTACAGTTTTATCTATAGCCACTTCTATTATACTGCATTGAACACAAATTATATGTAGCATATAAAATGATAAAATACATGAAACTAATCATGAATTATTATTGTCCATTTCACAAACAGAAATGTCAGCTTTCAGCACCAGCAAACATGTCACCTACTCTATTAATACTACTTCAGGTGACAATGGCTCTATTTATCTCTAAGTAAAGTTTTGACTGTATCACTTGTTTCATTTTTCAGACACAGTTAGAAGTACCGATAATTTCACTATTAAAGGTTAGTAGCTATTGACTTACATATCTTAAAATTCTGCAGATATTCTTTTCCTACCTCCTACTGTGTATAATATGAATTTTGTAATCTATAGAAATGAACAATTCATGTCCCTATCCCTTCTAGTAATAGTTCTGATGATTTTTGGGTTTTGTGAGTCATATGGTCACATTATAGTCCTATTTCAATAATACTATTTTAAGTGATAATGCATGTATAGAGCTAATAATAATCTATTAATCCCTCAAAATATACCAATTGTTTGAATTCGGTTTCACTAATCCTATACCTATCTTACGTTACTTTCAAACAACCAATTGTATCTATACTTGATGCTTGGAAAAATTTGAGCCAGAATGTGTGAGTCTATTCCATATTATAAGTTCGAATTATAGTAGTAGTTAAGAAAGTGTAATGAAAGTAACTTCAGTATTTGTGTACAACTATTGTATCATGCACACCAGTTCAAAGTTCGTGTAATTGTATTTATGTATCATGTCATGTGATTAAGATAGTGTCATGTCAATAGTTTAAAGATAGTGATTGAAGAGAGAAGCAGTGTTGACAAGAGATATTTACAGTTATTCGTGTGCTGGGCCGCGTTACAGAAAGCATAGCTTGTTGTTGTCTTACAATTGTTTAACTAAGGAATAGGAAATTGTCTGTTACACTTTCTTGTAAAACAAGTTATTATTATTATGGCCTGTAATAGCATTCGGATATTATTGATAGCACAGTTAACACTTGCAGCATTTGCTAATACCAGTGCTAACATTGCCACCACACTGCTAGTGCTAGGTTTTATATAGCTAGGTGCATTAGGGCTGGAAGTTGCTATCAATAATAATAATATTATGCAATTATGGGATACTGTGACTTTACACAACAGCATAGTCCAGTGTGTTTATACAAATGTAATAGACAAGTGTTCTACTGGCATGGTTAATTAATATTTCAATATTTCCTTATTTTTCTTCGAAGGTACAAATGAAAATAATTGTAAGACTAACTTAGTAATAGTGTCTGTATTCTCTGCGGTTATACTGGTCCTTGTGGTGGCATTGATTGTTATAACTTTCAAATATTTGAAATTGAGAAAGCAAGTAAAGGTCACAAAGGAAGGAATGAATAGGTGTGTAAGTTATAGGAGGATTAGCCTCACAGTATGACATGTGGTTTCATCTTTTATTGCAGAGCTTCTGAGAAGGATAGAAAATGTATTCCTTGCTGCCATTTTCTAATGAGATCCAACAAGTTTTCAACAGGTAATATGTAATTTAGCTAATATTTCTTTACTGGGTACATAATTCAACATTCATAAATCATGTACACATAATACATAGAGTCTTAGTAATATACATGCACGATGATGATATTTAGTTCAGTATAATATTTTTTTAAATTTTGTAGAAGAACCAACTCCAAGATTACCAACAAGCCGGATAACTGTGGAGTATGAAGAGATTCAACTCCCAAAGGAAGTTAGTGCTACATGCAGTTCATCTGACACATGCAACAAAGCCATTGATACGACAGAATGCATAGCATATGGACACTTTGAAAATTGATCATTTATTTGAGTGCACTAAATTGTTAACTGAAGAAATCAACTAATTTATTGTTTGTTTAGTTCATGTTGTGCCTCATTGATTTTTGCTACTTGCACCTCTTACCACCTTCTTGTGTGAACCAATTATCACCCACTGCAGTATATTTCTTTATGAAGAGACAGTAAGAGAGTAATATTTAAACTGGAACTTTGAGGCTTTAGTTAGTAAACAACTACACATGGAGGAGTACATACATATGAATAGTAAGAGCAATGTAAGTACATACAGAGGTAACAAGAAGCGATTCATAAATAGCATTGTGGGGCTAGCTCACTATACAATATGTAATTTACCTGCATACAAAATCCCCATTAATGATAATGGCAAAGTAATTAGCTACATATTACCACATGATGCATGTAGTCACCACCAAGAACTAAAATTAAAAAAAGAATTGTTCCTATTTACAGGTAGCAAAATTGAAGGAATTCTGATATTGAAAACATAATGATGGAGTTAATTACTTTTGGGAAACAAGTGGTTCTAACCGTGACATAAATCGATTGAGTTTGAAGATTTAACTAGAATGGTATCATGAGAGTAAATGTCAAGGTTATATGTGAAGTAAGCACTGTAAATATTAACTCGTAAGGATGAAATGTAGCCGGTAAGTATCATCATCATCAGTTGTCCACATAATGTGGTCTAGAATGAAGTGGATACTCCTACTTGGGTTCATTACACTCTTCAATAAATCAAAATCATGTAAGTTTCAAGTCAGAATATTACATTTTAGGGCATGGAATATCCCTAGCATGTATGGAGTGATAAGACAAACAAAATATGTTTGGTATATTAGTGTAAATAGGTCTCACAAATTTAGTTTTATTAGCTAATTTCTTTACAATACATAAATTCAGTATGTTGATATTCTATGGTGTGCTGTACATGATGAAGTTTCAAGGAAAGTACTGACACAAATAGCTAGTGGAGTGATAAAGAAATTAGCTAATGCTTTGCATTAAAATATTTTGTTTGTAGTGTATAGCCAATTTTTACATTCTCTATAAGCCATAATTTATTTAGTCGTTTTTATTTCTATTTTTCAGCTACCACTAACCTAATGATTTCTACTTCAATAGTGAAGATGAGTTAATAATGAATTGTGTATTGCCTAATGACAACTACACCTTCCTATTGGGTCAATCCATCCAATGAATATTTCAATTTCACTAAAGGCCAATTTAGAATTATTGAAGTTGGTAATAATGTATTTTTAAAAGTTTTCAACTCAACTACATCTGATAGTGGTACCTACAGCTGCTTCATAAGTAAGTATTAAATGTGTTCTAGCAAATTTTGTATAAACTACAAGCAAAACAAAGGATGAATTACAAACATTTCACTCTAACTGTGTCACATCCTACAATATATAAAAACGTTTATGAGGAGAATACATAGTCCCCAACATAGATATCATCACAAGTTTGCTTACTCTGTTCACACACACACACACACACACACACACACAGGCATACTCACACACATGCACAGTTACATGCACAGATTCAATGAGGTTCTCATTGAGATCAGTGATAATGTTGGGGCCTATCAAAAACTCTCAATATTGTTTGAGCAGTTATACAATAAATTGCGATAACAATAAATGCATGCAGCATAGAATTTAATATAAGATATCAAATACCAATTTTTAATAGAAATGGTTTGTCATTAGGGGATAGAAATTGTAACTACCACAATATATCTTAGTAATAACAAATTTAAATTAAAACAACAACAACAGATAGCTATTTAAATAGTGTGTTTGTACGAGTGTTTTTAGTTGTGCAATGAGCATGCCCAGTCCTCAAGTATGCGTACTGTGTGTTATAACACAACTAGTAATAAAAGCTAATCTTCTTTTAACCAGCTACATAGTGAGTTGGTGCAGCATGTGAGTAGCTTGTGTTGCTACATTTGAAAAGCTAGGACATTGAGTTGAGAGACCTATAGCTAAAGTAAGTAACAATAGTATAATCTCCAATAATAACTAGGTATAAGAATATGTAAATAACCCTTAAGCTAATCTGACTCATTAGTATTATATATTTGTATAATTTAGCTTACAATCAAGATACTACTCAATATTCTATTAACATCACTGTTGTAGATCCTGTCATGATCTACTCTGCTAGTGTCGATGCTACTGTCAGTGTGGGATAGAGTCCTTCAGGTTTTCCTGTAATGCTACTAACTTCTTGAGACTCCAGTGGGTGTACATGACAAACTCTACTCATTCACATGTTCTATCAAACACATCTGATGGGAGGGTCATCATAACACCGTACTTTGACCTTGAACTGAACAACATTGCTTCAGAAGATGGAGGGACATATCAGTGTTTACTATCTAACAACATACAATGTTTGTCTTTATCAAATGCCTTGGTATGTCACAGGTGAGAGTATAAACAACATTTTAATACAAGTATTAATATTCAATTTTCAAATATTATTTTACTACTATTTAGCAGAAATATCTACTCCCAATGTCACCACACAACAAGTCATGTACACCACTTCTTCTATTAGTGCATGTGAGATACTAGTCATAAAAATGTCTCCTACTTTATGATAAGATTATTGATTACAGCACTTGCTATCTACTCCAAGTGGAAGGTATTGCTAATTTTACCAACAATGGTTAGTATGATTTTATAGGATTAATTGACATTTTAATCTTAATCATGTGGCAATTGTTAGCAATAGAATATTTAGACTTAGGAATGCATTTTATTTATTAGAGTGGAAATTGTAATGTAATTTTTGTTTTAACAGTATCATGAATTAATATATTTCTTATGCAGTTACAGATCAAACAGTGATTACAGGAAGTTCGTCTCTTCTTCTACTATTCTCTTCTTTAATGTTGGACATGGTGTTACTGATATCACTGTGCTCAACCATTACAATACTTGTACAAACTTATAAACTCAGAACATGTAGCAGCTATATTGAATGTAACAAATTGTGACAGTGCACACAAGAGCCTTAGTTATATTACAATAATGTACTGAACTTCTTGATAACATAATATTTTGGAGAGACTATGCACAATAGCTACAATTATACTGAATCAATCAGGTATCTATATAATTCAATGATTATAATCCAGGTCCATTAATCCAACATAGAAAGTTCAAACTTTATATTAAAACTTCCCTCTTCATTCACAGCATTGATACTGAAACATGCAATTACATGGTTAGTTCATTGCATTCTTGATTGATATAGGTTTTAAAACTGATCAGTTAGCAACTTATTTCTTGCAACTGCCTACATAGTATGCTTTGGAAAAAAATTAATGATGCAGTTTGGGACAGATGAGATGATAATCTAATTCTTGTCAGCTTATCCACTGATGGTATCAAATCTATTGCAAATTTGTGTTCTTTCGGCCATGAAGCCAAGCAACCTATTATTAAAAACACAAGCAAACATCAACTGTTTCTGGAATGTGCAACTCTCTGAATACAGTAGCATACAATAACTCTGTACAAATGCTGAATTTGTGTTCCAATATGGGAGCTACTGAGTTGGAGGATAGAAGGCTGGGATCTCTCTATATAAACATTGTGATGTAGCTATTATAGTAATCAAAGCTTGTATTTTAACTGATGTTAGTCACATGATTGTACATGAGGTGCATGTGACCAGTGGCTCAGCTGGAGGATAAAAAAATAGACAGGGCATCATTCTCAAGACTTCAGTTAAAAATGAGATGAGGTATTTTTGAAGTTAGTCTAGTTATCATATTGGTAGAACTCCTTGATTGAGGATATCACATGACTCTGTACATATACAAGATATACTCTTTCAGTTTCATTAGTCCATAATGATATGCTTGTCTTTAACATTCCATTAGCTATCACATAAAACATGTTTATTTATATACACACTGTGACACACATAATTTGTAAGGATATTCTGATATATTACTAAAGATCTATGTGGAAGTTGAAATATTTGCAGAAGATAAGTATTATATTTATATATAAATAAAACTACGGATCTCTTACACTTCAAAATACTTATAATACTGTTGGCCAATTTTAATCAGAGAATACTCAGCTACTAAGAATAGGAATCTCACCTTTGGTTAAAAGTATCTTTCATGAGTTGACATTATTCTGTCAAATTTGGTAGAAATAATAATAATAATAATAGCATGGTTTTCTACTTCTTGCTAAGGTCCTTTTCAGGGGTCAACAAGGTTGAACTCTCCATTGTGATATAAAATCATAATGTAAACAGCAAGATGACATGGTGGGCACACTTACTGGTTGATTAATACTGAAGAATGCCTGGCACGCAGTATAGACAGCCAGCATCCAGAAAACTCCAAACCTATGTTTCTATTAAAACAGTTTCAAATCACACCTACAGTGCTTCAGTAACTCTCAACGGTGCTTCAATATTGTTAATTACTTTGTTATGCAAATATTTTCTAGCTATTTTTTGCATGAGGATAATATATGTAGTCAATAATATCAGCCAGTTTAAAACCATTATTTACATCTTTGGACTCCATTATCAGGTGCCAAGGAGTAAAATAATACTTAGTGAGGTATATATTAGTTCAACTGATACTCTCACTAATTTTTGATGATAACTTGGAAAATGATGAAGTTACAAAATCCTGCAGTGGGCGTGGTTTTGGGTGATGGCCATTATTATGGTGAACAATTCTGTCTTTACAGTTTCATGTATCTGATGAAGGCATTTTGGTAGTTACAGAATGTTACACTCAGTTTCTTCCACAAAAATTTGGACTCTGTTTAGCTACTATGTCAAGAGATTTTCTCTAAAAGCAAATTCAGAGGAAAAGTTTATTATTAATATTGAAAATAATGGTAAAGATAAACCAATTTTGGGAAATAATTACCTTTAAAAAACATTGAAACTGTATGTCCTTTTAGAATTGAATAAATTCTCTTTGACTAGGAAGTTAGTATGTAGTTTGGTAGGTATAGTTTAAAGACAAATTATTAAGGTTAGACTTTACTAGAATACGAGTTGGAGAAGACAAACTTGATTTAGATGATCTGTGCCAATAACCATCTTTCATCATCATTGAGAGTAGTTTCACTATGTTTTCTAGAATGAAATGGTTGCCTTTATTTGGGTTCATTGCTTTTCTAAATAAATTGAAATTTGGTAAGTGACAAGAAATGGTATAATGTAGTAGTTGAAGAGCTGAGTGAACCTTTTTTTTTTTACTTTTTGATGAGATAAATTATTAAATATTATTTTGATTAGCTAGTTATACTTAACTTTCACTTGTGCAATTAGTAAAACTAAAGACTTTGTATTTCAGCGACCTGTATTTTTTGCCATCATAAGTCATCCTACTTCAATAGTGGAGATAAGTTAGTAATAGCTTGCACATTGCCTAATGACAACTACACCTTCCAGTATTGGGTCAATCCATCAAACGAGTATTTCAATATCACTCATGGACGACTTCAAATTACTGAAATTGATAATCATTATATAATCTTAAAAATTATCAATTCAACTACATCAGATAGTGGCAACTACAGCTGTGCTCTATGTAAGTTAATGAGTATGATGATTTTTGACTAGCTATACTATTTACAGTCATCAGAGTATAAATTGATGCTGAGTTTCTCTGCAGTTTAAAACATTTGCTATATAGTTTCACAGTCAACTGAAGTGCTTAGTAGCTGAATGCCTTAATATTATTATAAAAAGTATTTGCCCATGCACATGGAAAACATTTAATACTTTAAAAAAGCCCACATTGGAGTATTTTTATTTGAGACTTTTCCCAGTAATGAAGCTTTCATCAAAGATTGTAATTGCTATGAAGATAGTTATTCTAGAAACTACAGTACTTAGGGTGGAATTTCTCATTTTAGTACGCCATTTCCCCAGTTGAAACCAGGTTACTCACTGTTGTAATTCCATTGACTCATTTAAATGAGAGAATTTTGCTACAGATAATGGACATACTATACAAACATATTCTATTGACATCACTGTTGTGGATCCTGTCATGATCTACTCTGCTAGTGTCAATGCTACTGTCTGTGTGGGAGAGTCCTTCAGGTTTTCTTGTAATGCTTCTAACTTCTTGAGACTCCAGTGGGTGTACATGACAAACTCTACACATTCACATGTTCTATCAAACACATCTGATGGGAGGGTCACCATAACACCGGATTTTGACCTCCAACTGAGCAATATCGCTATAGAAGATGGAGGGACATATCAGTGTTTACTCTCTAATAATAAAAACTGCTCATCTTTAACAAACACCTTGTATGTCACAGGTGAGAGAACACTTTGTTCAATTAGAACATTGAGTAAAAGAAGGCTGAGAAAGAAATTGTGAAGTGATAAATTAGAACATTCTTCCATGACTAGGTATACTAGACATAATAATATGTAGCATATAAAATGATAAAATAATGGAACTAATCATGAATTATTATTGTCCATTTCACTAACAGAAATGTCAGCTTTCAGCACCAGCAAACTTGTCACCTACTCTATTAATACTACTTCAGGTGAGAATTGCTCTATTTATCTCTAATTAAAGTTTTGACTGTAGCACTTGTTTCATTTTTCAGACACAGCTAGAAGTACCGATAATTTCACTATTAAAGGTTAGTAGCTATTGACTTACATATCTTAAAATTCTGCAGATATTATTTTCCTACCTACAGTGTATAATATGAATTTTGTAATCTATAGAAAAAACAAAAACAATTCATGTCCCTATCCCTTCTATAGTGATAGTTCTGATGATTTTTGGGTTGGGTCACATTATAGTTCTATTTCAATAATACTATTTTAAGTGATAGTGCATGTATATAGCTTGTTGTTGTCTTACAATTGTTTAGCTAGGAATAGGAAATTGTCTGTTACACTTTCTTGTATAACATGTTATTATTACTATGGCCTGTAATAGCATTAGGATATTATTGATAGCACAGGTAACACTTGCAGCATTTGCTAATACCAGTGCTAATATTGCCACCACACTGCTAGTGCTAGGTTTGCTACTATTATATATAGCTAGGTGCATTTGGGCGTGAAGTTGCTATCAATAATAATAATATTATGCAATTATACCATGACTTTACACAACAGCATAGTCCAGTGTGTTGTTTATACAAATGTAATAGACAAGTGTTCTACTGGCATGGTTCATTAATATTTATATTTTTCCTTATTTTTCTTCGAAGGTGCAAATGAAAATAACTGTAAGACTAACTTAGTAATGGTGTCTGTATTCTCTGCGGTTATACTGGTCCTTGTGGTGGCATTGATTGTGGTAACTTTCAAATATTTGAAATTGAGAAAGCAAATGAAGGTCACAAAGGAAGGAATGAATAGGTGTGTAAGTTATAGGAGGATTAGCCTCACAGTAGTATGAAATGTGGTTCTCCATCTTTTATTGCAGAGCTTCTGAGAAGGATAGAAAATGTATTCCTTGCTGCCATTCTCTAATGAGATCCAACAAGTTTTCAACAGGTAATATGTAATTTAGCTAATATTTCTTTACTGGGTACATAATTCTACATTCATAAATCACGTACACATAATACATAGAGTCTTAGTAATATACATGCACGATGATGATATTTAGTTCAGTATAAGTTTTTTAATTTTGTAGGAGAACCAACTCCAAGATTACCAACAAGCGGGATAACTGTGGAGTATGAAGAGATTCAACTCCCAAGGAAAGTTGGTGCTACATGCAGTTCATCTGACACATGCAACAAAGCCATTGACATGACAGAATGCATAGCATATGGACACTTTGAAAAATGATCATTTATTTGAGTGCACTAAATTGTTAACTGAAGAAATCAACTGATTTATTGTTTGTTTAGTTCATGTTGTGCCTCATTGATTTTTGCTATTTGCACCTCTTACCATTTTCTTGTGTGAACCAATTATCACCTATTCACTCTGGCTGTGTAACATACCTATTCTCAGTCCTCCAGTACTGCCGTGTGTTCACATATTTTGGAAGACTTTAAACATTCATTACTACCACTCGAGTCTTGTAGCTAAAGGTTTTAATTTTTATACTACTACAATCAAATATAACAGTCGATAAAATACATAGTGCAAGACACACTGCAGTATATTCCTTTATGAAGAGACAGTAAGTCAGTAATATTTAAACTGGAACTTTGAGGCTTTAGTTAGTAAACAACTACACATGGAGGAGTACATACATATGAATAGTAAGAGCAATGTAAGTACATACAGAGGTAACAAGAAGCGATTCATAAATAGCATTGTGGGGCTAGCTCACTATACAATTATGTAGCTAATTTATATGCATACAAAATCCCCATTAATGATAACGGTAAAAGTAATTAACTACATACCACATGATGCATGTAGTCACCACCAAGAACTAAAAAAAAAAAAAATTGTTCCTATTTACAGGTAGCAAAATTGAAGGAATTCTGATATTGAAAACATCATGATGGAGTTAATTACTTTTGGGATTACTTTTGGGAAACAAGTGGTTCTAACCATGACATAAATAGATTGAGTTTGAAGATTTAACTAGAATGGTATCATGAGAGTAAAGGTCAAGGTTATATGTGAAGTAAGCACTGTAAATATTAACTCGTAGTGGATGAAATGCAGTAGGTAAGTATCATCATCATCAGTTGTCTACATAATGTGGTCTAGAGTGAAGTGGATACTCCTACTTGGGTTCATTGCACTCTTCAATAATTCAAAATCAGGTAAGTCTCAAGTCAGAACGTTACATTCCAGGGCATGGAATATCCCCAGCATGTATGGAGTGATAAGACAAACAAAATACGTTTGGTATATTAGTGTAAATAAGTCTCACAAATTTAGTATTATTAGCTAATTTCTTTACAATACATAAATTCAGTATGTTGACATTCTATGGTGTGCTGTACATGATGAAGTTTCAAGGAAAGTACTGACACAAATAGCTAGTGGAGTGATAAAGAAATTAGCTAATGCTTTGCATTAAAATAATTTGTTTGTAGTGTATAGCCAATTTTTACATTCTCTATAAGCCATAATTGATTTAGTCGTTTTTATTTCTATTTTCAGCTACCACTCAATTTTGCCAACCTAATGATTTCTACTTCAATAGTGGAGATGAGTTAATAATGAATTGTGTATTGCCTAATGACAACTACACCTTCCAGTATTGGGTCAATCCATCCAATGAATATTTCCATGTCACTAAAGGCCAATTTAGAATTATTGAAGTTGGTAATAATGTATTTTTAAAAGTTTTCAACTCCACTACATCTGATAGTGGTACCTACAGCTGCTTCATAAGTAAGTATTAAATGTGTTCTAGCAAATTTTGTATAAACCTCATGCAAAACAAAGGATGAGTTAAAAACATTTCACTCTAACTTTGTCACATCCTACAATATATTTTACAATACTGAATTCATGTGCTTGTTGGTTGTGTGTGCATATCTTCAGTTGAATCCTGTTCTCAATGCAGGTGATAGTGTCAGCTGCATCCATATGATACTCTTTTGTAAGAAGTTAGTGAATCACTGTATAGTCTGTTATGATGGACTCGACCTTATCACTAGATAAAGTGTAGATTGTAATGTACATGTTGTCCCAAAAAAATTTATGAGGAGAATGCATAGTCCCCAACACAGATATCATCACAAACAAGTTTGCTAACTCCGTTCACACACACACACACACACACACACACACAAACATGCACACACACACACATACACACAGAGGCATACTCACACACATGCACAGTTACATGCACTGATTCAATGAGGTTCTCATTGAGTTCAGTGATGATGTTGGGGTCTATCAAAACTCTCAATATTGTTTGAGCAGTTACAATAAATTGCAATAACTATAAATTGCAATAACTATAAATGCATGCAGCATAGAATTTAATATAAGATATCAAATACCAATTTTTTATAGAAATGGTTTGTCATGAGGGGATAGAAATTGTAACTACCACAAGATATCTTAGTAATACCAAATCTAAATTAAGAACAACAGATAGCTATTTAAATAGTGTGTTTGTACAAGTGTTTTTAGTTGCACAATGAGCATGCCCAGTCCTCACTGTGTGTTATAACACAACTAATAATAAAAGCTAATCTTCTTTTAACCAGCTACATAGTGAGTTGGTGCAGCATGTGAGTAGCTTGTGTTGCTACATTTGATAAAGCTAGGACATTGAGTTGAGAGACCTAGCTAAAGTAAGTTACAATAGTATAATCTCCAATAATAACTAGATATAAGAATATGTAAATAACCCTTAAGCAAATACGACTCATTAGTATTACATATTTGTATAATTTAGCTGACAATCAAGATACTACTCAATATTCTATTGACATCACTGTTGTGGATCCTGTCATGATCTATTCTGCTAGTGTCAATGCTACTGTCAGTGTAGGAGAGTCCTTCAGGTTTTCCTGTAATACTACTAACTTCTTGAGACTCCAGTGGGTGTACATGACAAATTCTACTCATTCACATGTTCTATCAAACACATCTGATGGGAGGGTCACAATATCACCGGACTTTTACCTCCAATTGAATAACATTGCTTTAGAAGATGGAGGGATATACCAGTGTTTACTATCTAGCAATATACAGTGTTCATTTTTAACAAACACCTTGTATGTCACAGGTGAGAGTGTAAACAACATTTGTAATTAAGTGGTGGCTAAATTTTAAGTTCTAATTTTCTATAACAGAAATGCCTACTTCTAATGCCAGTGAACCTGTCACCCACACCACTAGTACACGTGAGAAAACACGTAGTCATTGTTATAGTTTATTATTAGTAATGTAATTTCTTTATATATTACAGTTCAAAGTATCTTCAATGTCACCAATAATGGTTGGTATTTTTTATATATATTGAGATCACAATTTCTTAATTGTCTGCTTGTTATAAGCAAGTTTTAATTTTCATTGACAAAAAATGTTGATGTCTATATAGTTTGGCATGTTTAATACATGATTTCATATTGTAGACTCTAACTGAATAAATAATTTGAATTGAATTTTTTGAGTGGATAATAATAATTAATTAGCAATAAATTAAATATTTCAACTATTTATGTATTGCTATGCAGCTACAACAGATCAAGTATTGATTGCCAAAACTTCAGCTCTCCTGATATTGTCATTAATTTTGTACATTGTACTGCTCATTTCACTTTGCTCAACTCTGTCAATACTTGCACAAATATATAAACTCAGAATGAATATAGTGCTACAGTAGTGAAATAACAGCTACCTAAAGTATTACTTTTAACATTTATAAATGCGTATATATATTATTATAAACATTTATGGACTTGTTGATGCCTTGTATGCTTGGAAATGGTACTTTTTACAGGAGGTAAGGAAGCTGTCAGGTACTCTGCCACATACTTTCAGACTTTAATGCTACAAGTTGACTATATGATAAGGTTAACAAAGTCAGCTTAAGTGTTTTGAAAGCTTTGTCTAAGCAAAATTTGCTTGATATTTCAATACTTTCAACGAAGGGAAGCAGTATTTATATCTAAAAGTTCTAGGAACAATTTATTTAATATAAGAGAAAAGTTTAGGTTGACACACCCTAAGCCATCCAACTTTTAGATGACAAATTACATATAAAAATTGTAGTAACTGTGTAAAATTTGTAGCGTTAGCTATGCTACTCAAGTATAGGTTCATGAACCTACTTGTACTGCTTGTGTTGAGAATATATCCAGGCATAGTTCTATACTTACCTGGACAATACTCATTAGAAGTACACATCAAAGAATAAAAATGGCTATTTATAGTGTAGTAAAGAAGTAGGTCTGGACTGGTGTTGCTTACGTGAGATAAGACTATTTTAGAGCTAGATTTACAAAGTAAACTGAAGCTTGTTTGTTATAATTTGTAAGGAAAAAACTTAACTATTATAAGTGCTCTTAAAAATTATGTTGTTGTTGGTACTGAATAAACAATAGTTGCTTACTTTTCACTGAGGGCATCGATTACAGTGATGGTATCAAGTCTAACACACGTTTTCAATTTGCTGCAATTAAACAAAAAAATTGGTGTGGTTGGAACCATGTATAAATAACTCTCTCAATAAAAACAATAACACATTAGGAGGACTTAACTTCAGTGAAAATGATTTGAAAATGAATTGCTCAGTTTGAGAGACTTCAAAGCTATTAAGGCTTTTATTGCTAAAACTCTTTGACCGATACTTATCACACTCATTCTTATCACTGTAAAACATATACTAGTTACACACTTAGCTTCACTAATCTAATGAATGGCGATGGAATACGTATTGCTGTATCCATATACTGTATATGGCTTATACTATTATGTTCTACTACACACAAAGATTTTCTATCTAGATACCTGCTTAACTCTGACAAATTGTAACTTAATGCTTGTCTGAATAGCTAGATACTAATGGGCATTCTCTGAATGTGCTATAAGATAATTATTGTCTGTATAGATAGCCCCAATTATTCAATTGGATAACTTGGGTATGGTTAAACAGTAGCTAGACCCCTATGTCATATGGAGGGGTAATTATAGATGCTATATAGCCATTAAATAGCTGGAGAAATCTCAATTGTGAACATTAGGCATATCATGATATGAACCTGTAATGGAGCTGTGTTTACATCCTACTGAAACCCTCAGTAGATATGATCTTAGCAGAAGTATGCTGTCCTCCTGCACAATTATATACTTGCATACTAAAATCTGAGATTGTGGGATGGTTTTTCAACCCTGCTATCAGGGACAGATGGTGTGATGATTGCTTGTAAGGTTGTGTGGTCCAGGTGAGAGTAGCTTACCGACTCAGCTAAATACTTATTGATTACACACATCGTCATCGTCACTTTTCCCCCAACTTTTCTTGATCCATGAGATATGCACACACCATTGTCATTACTGACAACACTCTAACAGCTCATTACTGACAATGCTTTACTAACCTGGACCAGCTAATATATTATTCATGAATATACACACAGTTGTCACCGTCGAGCTTAGTCTTTACTGACAGACAAGCATGTTTATATAATAATAATAGTAGTTGTAATAATAACAGTAAATAATTGGAAAAATAGTAATAATAATAATCATCATCAGCATAATAATAATAATAATAATAGTAATAATATTATTATTATTATTATAATTATTATTATAGTTATTATTATTATTATTGTTGTTATTATTATTATTATTATCATTATTATAATAATGGGAAAAAGTCTGGTGTTTATTTATTTTTAGCCATACTGACCATATTTTCCCAGAGTGAAGCACATTGACTTTCAGATGAGCACTCTCATAACATGTCTTACAAAACTATATTCCTGGACCACATTCTAAGCATCTGCAGTTGGCTTCTTCACTACAACTTAAACATTCTGCATGTATGGGTAGTGCTGAAGAGGACTGCCTGAAGCAGTTGTGGGTACAATTTACTCCAAGGTTGTACTACTTGCTTCTGAGTAATTGAATGTAAACACAGCAGCTTAGCACTTCACTATCCTCCAGTAAGTTTGAAGAGACACTATCACAAACCCCCATTAATTTGAAAGAGTCACTCTTACAAGTATTAATTTCCTGGAGAGGTGGTTGTTCGTTCAACTTCCATATCAGTTAAATACACATCCGAAGTTCTATTACAGGGGATGATATGATGACTGACTTCAACGGAAGTTGACCTTAGTCATTTTTGTCTGAGGGAACTTTTCTAAAACCATTTTGAAGTAAGATTTGGTGTGACTTACAGCAAGTATTTATTGCCTAGTGAAATTTAGAGTAATGTCATTCGTGCTAAAACATGGTATTTAATTATAGGAATGTTCACATCATTATGGATTGATCAATGTTTGTCCTGAGACAATCGAAAAGAAAATAAGACCCTTTAAATTTACTGACAATGTTCTTTTCAATTCCTTCAGCCAAAATTTCTTATTCCTGGTCAGCATCTGAAATATTTAAGATACAATAAACATTATAGTCAATTATTTATTAAAATAGTATAACTTACAGGAACATTACATGAAGTATATGAAGAAGACTTTACTGTAGATGGGTTTTGTTTCTCTTCATGACTGTTAGCGTCTACTAGTAGTGGTGTTATAATCCTCCTCTTCCATCCTAGACTCATACTCAGACTCTGTTATTGATCTTGATGACAGATTGCAATTGAAGAATCTCTTCGAGTACTTAAAGAGATTTCTTTGGTGGTCAAAATGCATGATGTGGTCAGAGGGAATGCTTGATAACCTGTCCACACTCACTTCAGACTCGCCATCTTCCTCTTCTGATTCCTCCTCTCCATCTTCTTTCTCCCTCTCCTCCTCATCCTCCTCGTCTTCTTCCTTTGCTGACGTCTCCTCTTCTTCCTCCTCCTCCTCCTCTTCCTCCACTTCTGCTTCCTCCTCATCTTCCTTCCTAGACTTATACTCCGACTCCTTTATTGATCTTGATGACAGATCGCAATTGAAGAATCTCTTTGAGTACTTAAAGAGAATTCTTTGGTGGTCAAAATGTATGATGTGGTCAGAGGGGATGCTTGATATATATAGTAAAACCTGTCTACACTCTCATCAGACTCATCATGTTCCTCTTCTGATTCCTCCTCTCCATCTTCTTCCTCCCTCTCCTCCTCTTCTTCCTCCTCATCATCCTCATCCTCCTCACCTTCTTCATCTTCTTCCTTCTCTGACATCTCCTCTTCATCCTCATCATTACCACCATCATGGTCCTCTTCCTTCCTAGACTCATTCCCTTACTCTTTTATTGATCTTGATGCCAAATCACAATTGAAGAATCTTTGAGAGTACTTAAAGAGAACTCTTTGGTTGTCAAAATGTATGATGTGATCAGAGGGAATGCTCGATATATAGGATAATTTGTCCACATTCTCTTCAGAATCATCATCATCCTCTTCTAATTCCTCCTCTCCATCTTCTTCCTCCATTCCCTCCTCCTCCTCCTCCTCCTCCTCCTCCTCCTCCTCCTCTTCTGTCTCTGACTTTTCAATTGAATGTGATTCTAAGTCCTGATGGTTAAAAAACCTCTCTGAGGACTTGAAGAGACGTATTCGGGTGTTAAAATGGATGACATTTTCAGGAATACTTGATGTAACAGACAAAGTATCATCTATATCAGAAGTAATGCAACCATTTACACTCTCTTCTGGTTCACCATCTTCCTCCTCTGAATCATCCTCACCATGGGTATGGAGGAGTGTCTGTCTCAAAGTTCATGTCAAGAACACACGAATTTTCTCTGAGTTTAGCTCTACGATTTGCTTTATCGATATCCTATACCAACCTCGTTATTAAATGAACAGCTCTGTAAAATCCAACTATGTAAAATGGGAGGCGTCACCAGTTTTAGAAACGCTAGCTATTAGGGATCCTCGCGCGCAAGCGCAAGCTATGGCATTTTTTGTATGTCTTCTACTTTAGTTTTAGACCAAATAGTATCGTAACTAGTTACGTGCTTCAGCACAAATGGCTAGCGAGCTAGTCTGACTGAAATTTAAATTGAATGCATTGGTTAGATATTATTTTAAAGATTTATTTGTGGCAACAACATTTTTATACTTGCATACACACTTGTTCACTGACACAAGCACAATACTTATAATATTGTATGGTCTTCGTGACTTGACTATTGGACTGGATTTTCAAAGCAATTAAATTGCGTCAAATGATGCGGGTAAGAATTGCTAAACTAAAATATTCTGTTTTCTAGCCGCCTTTCTAAAGTAGACTCTATTAAGTGATTTGACTATTGGATAATGAATTTTCATGTAAGAACAGTTCTATTGCCTAAGGCTTATAGCCATGACAAACAGTGCATTAACAGTATAACTTACCACTGCCAGTAATAGAATAAAAAATGAACTCAGCTAAGATTTAACTGCGAACGTCTGTCCTCTTCTTTCTCCGTTAGCTGTATGTTTTTTCCCCTGGCATTAACGTTTTAAAGCTGCCTCCGGGTGGGCGGACACGCATTGACCTCTATGAAGGTTATTGAGACTCGTTAGTGAGAGTCTCGCTTAGGCCCTAGAATTCTATGATTTGTAACACTACTGGAAATGTTGTAGTTTTAGTTTGGTTATTTTCTTTTTTAAAACTAACTTGTTGTTACTACTGTCATACAGTCTCTTTCACAGGCTTTTTTTTTTTTTAACAGTACATAATTTGTGACCGGATTTGTGAAAACCCAGCTAAACGCGGCATCTAAAGTTTTCTAATTTATTCTACCAGTAGGCTGCACGGGGCTTTGGGATGCCTTCCTCCTAATTTGGAAGCTGTAGCACAAGCCGTCTTCGCCCTACGCACTACAACACTTCAGTATTTTTGCTAAACTTATTATTGCTGATTTCGAAAAAACGCCCGGTAAGGCGTTGCTAAGGTCAGGGGGCGTGCCTTGTGTCCGTATACTATTACTGCGTGTCTCCGGGACACTATAGAATAAATCGGTTACAGGCGGATTGAAAGAAGTCTAAAAGGCTTAATGTGCAGGGCTCCTTAAGAAACTATGATGACGAGAATTGCGTGAGTACGTGAATTATGTAGAATAGCAAGTGAATTAGTTAGCTACAGTTTTTTCCCGGTTGTTAGTGAAAAGCCCGCCAATAATTTCTTAGCAACTCTCCGTACACGAGTTCAACCGGCTAGTGTTTCTAGCCTCCTAGTGTGAGTTCTAGAGCAACTGCGTCATAAGCTAGAGCTAACTGGTGTCTATCCATTTCTGCCATAAAAATTTTTTCCAAAAAAAATCGACCCATAAGGCTTTACCCGGTGATACTGAAAAAAATTGTTTGCCGCGTTTAGGCCGATTTTCCCAAATCCGGTCACATTTAACAAATGTTCGGGAATCGAACCCAGGACCGCTTGCAGATTTTTTTAACTAGTGGTGCGCTCGAATAGCGCAGAATAGCGAAGCGAGCAATGCATGTTCCCTGTAATTGCAGCTATTCCATGCATGCTTGGTGTGGCTACAAAATACTGTCAAAGTGAGAAAACAATAGTGGAAGCTTTTTTCTATGATGAAGGCTCCTG
>WLWI01001435.1_pt1 | contig 20704 bp, 21 predicted proteins | sample 6701501 | NCBI WGS metagenome assembly WLWI01 (sample SAMN12718690, study PRJNA515312) | sponge metagenome | isolation source: marine sponge | host: Mycale hentscheli | place: New Zealand: South Island, Marlborough, Capsize Point | collected 2014-11-01 | reverse complement strand
AAAAAAAGGGAACAAAACTAAAAAAAAAAACAAAAAAAAAAAAAAAAAAAAACAAAAAAAACCCCCCCCACAAACAAAAAAAAAAAAAAAAAAAAAATTAAAACCCCCCCCCCCCCCCCCCCCTTGACCTTCTTTATACTGACTGTACTCACTAGGTTTGATCTCCTGGTTAGGGCTGTCCACCACATCTGGTCCATTCTGCTGAATGGTGACCTTGAGTTGAGCTAGCTGCTGCTCACTCTGCATTAGCTTCAGCTGTAGCTCCAGCCTCAGGCCTTGCTCCTCTGAGATCTTCTGCTCATGCCAAATTAACACGAGAGAAGTAAATTACATTACTAATTCAGGGGAATACGGCCAATTAGTACATGATAGCATAAAATCACTTGGAAGGATAAGCCACCATTATAAACCTTACTGAACAACATTGAACAACATTTCGGCCAAAGTTAACGTGCAGATAGATAATGTTTCAGGAGTCATACTTCTCTCAGTCACAAATACCATCCACTCGTTTGTTGGCACAACAGGTCTCTGTTTGAACTCAGGCATAAAGGGTAGCTACTAGAATCATCAATAAATCTTACATTGGAGACATCCAGAAGTTCCCTCTGGTACTTAGCCACCATGTTGGAGAACTTGTCGCTCTCTCTTTGCAGATCACCACGGAGCTTCCTGATCTCACGATCCTGACGTCGAGGACCCGTTGCAGCCTTGCCTGGCTTACTGCCACGCAAACACACCTGCACACAAGTTCACAATAACCATTACAGCATGCAATCTGTCTACCTGATTGACATCCTGCCACAAAAAGATCAATAATAGTAAGTGTAATATGTATTGTTACCATCAAAAAAAAAAGTAATCCAGCAATTATGATAGACACAAAATATTTGAAATTTAGGTTAAAACAAAGGAAGTTAATTACTTATACAAAATCGTTGCACTTTTTTCATTAACTTCAATACATACACACATAGCTTACATCTGCCAGTTTGTTGATGGCTTCCACTTTCTTCACCTTCTCCTGGTCTAAGACCTTTTGCAGCTTCACCATCTTCTCCTCCATTTCTACCACCTTGCCCGCCATCTCTTCCATTTCTACACACACAACACACACACACACACACAGCAGTCATAATTTTTCAACCAAGAACAAGATTAGACATACTTCCATTGACATCCTGATTCTCCTGCTGAAGACGTATGTTCTGAGTGTTAGTTGCTTCTAATCGACTTTCTGTGTTCACTAGGAATTCTTCAATCTGAGCATGCACAAATACCCCAAAACACACATTATAGAGAGCTTTCAGATATTACGATACTAACTGGTGTTATACAACTCACTAAACTTACACATTAACTATTTCCCACCTTACCAGCTCCACCAACTACTCAATGCTACTATAAAAGCTAATTCCACTCATCAACCCTTCAATTGGCTCATATAATTAACTATACCAACCAAAAACTCTCCCCTTTCAGTTGGCCCAACCCACCTGGGCAGACCTTGCCACCTTCTCGGTCATGGCAGTTTTGTGGCGTGCCAGCATCTCTGTAATCTCCAGTTCTATCATGGACTTGTATCTGTCAAAGTCACTGAGTTTGCTCTCTGCCACAGACTTGGCAAGGTTGGCCTTGTCCAGTTGTGACTTCAGTGAGCTTACTTCTCCCCTCAACTCAGATCTGAAGAGAAAATAATCAACAAAATTAAAGGTACACACTATTGCATGCTGGGAAAAAAAAAAAAAAAAAAAAAAAACAAAAAAAAAAAAAAAAAAAAAAAAAAAAAAAAAAAGATAATGATAAAAAAAATTTTTTAATGTTTTGGGGGGGGGGGGGGGGGGGGGGGGGGTGATTTTTGCTCTGGAATCCATATACTATGGTCATGTGAGAGCGGCATTTAGACTAGCTCAGTGCATGGAGAAGCTATTAGTCTAAGCAGGCATAACACAGCTTCAATATTACATTAAACATTCGTTACATTTGACAGAATGTTGAGCAAAATAAACTACGCAGCTATTTGGTGTTTCAGTGATAAAACTTATTCGATAGCATGCATAGAATAGTTACACACCACCTGATCACAATGATCACCTCTCACGCATCATGTGAGCACACCCTCCTAATCACATGACATCAGTGATCTCACACACCAACTTACAGATCAACATCAGATGAAGTGGAGTCTTTATTTGACTTCGAGTCCAACTTCTTCTGGAGTTTTTTCTGACGGCAAAAAAAATTTAATTAGCTGAAGACTTAGAGATAAAGATACTAAGTATATATATTATGCTATGTTCAAAATAAATTGAATAAATAAATAGGATTGATAGAGAGATTAGATAGATATATAAATGAATAGATAGATTAGATAGATAAATATATAAATACAGTAATTAAATAATAACCACAGTGTAACTCACCCCAGCATTTCTTTCCTGCTCCAATTTTTCTTCCATCTGCTTGAGTCTCATAGTGTTGGTCATAGCCTCTGTCTTGATGCGGTAGATGGTGTCCTCTAACCGATGCTTCTCTGTCTGTAGACCAGAGATAGTGTGCTGCATCTCCTTCTCTCGAGCATGCAACTCATCCACCAGTTTGTCCTGAGTCTTCTTAGAGTCACTCTCAGACTCTAATCTCTTTCTGCTCTCTTTGTGCAGAAGCTCAAGCTGCAAAGAGAAACAGAAAAGAAAGGTGTTTGTAGTTGGCTAGTCCAAGAGAATAATAACTAGTACTTTACAAGTAAGGCAATAAGGAAAGATGCACTTTATACTGCTAAAGTGGCAAGTGCACTAATTACAAAATTTGACTGTTGTCCCCAGAGGCTTAAACTGATACATTACTCTTACATTTAGCATTAGCAAACACGAACTAATTCGCTTGCATACGGTCACAAATGTGTAGAAATGCACACACACTCACACACACACACACAGAGAAATAGTGACACGGGCAAGCACATGCGTACTGGCATTGGCACACCACACCCACCTTCATATTGTTCGTCTTCAGTTCTGTCTTAAGTTTGGTGATTTCCTCCTGAGCATTCTTCACATCCAGTTCCAACATGGAAATGGTGTGCTCCGCCTTCTCCCCCCGTTCCAACGCCTTACACTTGGCTACATGTTCTGCCTCTAGCTTCACTGTTAGATCTGATCAACAAAAAAATCACTCACCATGAAGAACTCAGTGACACAGAAAAGCAAACGTGCAGTTTCAAAAATACAATTTTATTGTGACTTTCTTAGATTAATTCAACATTTCCTCCATATGAATGTATTTGAAAACTTCGAACTAACCATAAAGATGACCGCACCTCCCATAATCTACTTAGCAACCCCGTGCACATGTTATTAACACTCACGAACTCGCTCCATCTCTTACCTGCCAGAGCTGCCTGATCTTTGGAGGCTGTCGGAGCTGCCCTCATGTCCTGGAGCTCTTTGGTGGCCTGCTGGTGGATCTTGAGCAGTTCATCGTGTTTCTGCTGCAGAGTCTTGACAGAGAACTGCAAGGTGGCCTTCTCTCTCTCCAGCTGGTTATGCGCCTTCCTCTCCTTGGAGGCGTCATCCACAGCCTCACTCAGCTTGCTCGACAGAGATGTGACCTCTCTTTCTTGGGTGTGGGTCAATCCTGGAGTGGGGGGAAGTAGAGAGGTGAATAGGAGCGAGATGATGTGTGACAATTGGAGTGGACACAACACAACATATATACACATTGACGCGTACTTAACGTAATTATGTACATTATGGAGAGGTAAGAATTGCCTCCCCACAGTCACATTCCTTCACACCTCCTCCCTCCTCCCCCTTCAACCCAATACCACAAAAGACCCCTCATAAATATTTATCGTGAAAAAATAAAATAAATAACAAAAAAACAACAACAACAAACAATAAGATTAAAATGTGGTTAAAAGTGCCCATGATCATTTACTTATGACAGGTGCTCCCATTATTTCATCTATATACACTCTGAAATGATAGATCATCCACCATCAAGCACAGGCTCCTGATGTATGTGTGTGCTGTGCATGTGTGTGTGTTCACTCCCTAGTACAGAGTGTTGATGACACGATGATGTATTTAAACTCACAAATACATTCCATGACCGTAAAGGCAAGCACCATGACCAGCACGGCCAGTCAGGATGTTGCCTCTATGGCACACATTCAAAACAATCATTTGGTGTGTATGTTTTTGTGAACATGATTGTATGCATTAGTTTTATATGCACTATTATGTTGAGGGTAAAAAAAAACTTTCTCCACAAGTACAATACTTAAGCAGGAACACCTCCCATTTTATGATGCCAGGAGAGAGAGAGAGAGAGAGTGAGTGAGTGAGAGGGAGAAAGAGATAGAGGGGGAGAGGGAGAGTGAATGAGTGAGAGGGAAAGAGAGAGGGGGGAGGAAGAGAGTGAGTGAGAGGGAGAGAGAGAGTGAGTGAGAGGGAGAAAGAGATAGAGGGGGAGAGGGAGAGTGAATGAGTGAGAGGGAAAGAGAGAGGGGGGAGGAAGAGAGTGAGTGAGAGGGAGAGAGAGAGTGAGTGAGAGGGAGAGAGAGAGTGAGGGAGGAGGGAGATTTAGCCAGACTGAGATTGAAGCCCAGACTATCCTTAGCTTGTGGGTGTCCTTGGTAGGTTAGAGGTGGAGTATAGATCTGGTGAAGGTATGCTCTAGCAATAATTGCAGTTACCATTCCAATCTGATGAGGCAGCCCCTGTCTATTAGCCACCCACTGTTGGCCGGTACAGTGTGAACAATGGTACATGCATGAATCTATTCGCATACATATCAGCCTCCATTTACAACATATTAGCTCCTCACCAAATGAAGGTCCAGTGCTATAAACACAACATGGCTATACTATAAGCATTCAAGAGTAGCTATTTAATAAATGCAGAATCAAGTTATGAAATCGAAAACCAAATCCCTTTACCAGACTAAATCTTAACTCGTCTTAACTGCAATTCGCCTTATTGGTATGGTTACCTGCTGTCATCCTCCTAAACTACAGATTGGCAGTCTGAGCTGATGTGAGCCCGCGGTCATGTGTGTGCATGCTCCTTGTGTGAGGCAGCGGTATGACCTTGGACCCACCCCCCCTGTGTGGCCAGACTCGGCAGGTCAGTGGCAATTAGCGTTAATTGCCCTGCATCGCCGGAGTCCCCCCAGCTCAAATCACATCCAAAGAAATGGATGGAGTATTTCTAGTTATCCTTAATTAGGTGGTTTGAAATGGGGAGGTGGTGGGACTGAGAACAGTGGCTATCAGTAGCTGCTAGCTATCGGGACTAATATACTTGTGCCCGGGTGCCATTGCTCCACGTGTGACCGCTTAGCGCATGATCGCAGTACTCGCAGGTCCTCTGCCGACCTTTACCTGGGTGTGTGTGATGCGTGGGGTCAAAATCAAGTTATAAATACTGAAATCCAAGATCATCGTTATTCCTTTACCTGACCCAATCTACAGCTTGCATTCCTCCCAGCCCAGCTCTGTTTCCACTTACTCTCAAGCTCTGCTGCTTTGGCCGTGAGCTCCAGTCTGCGCTTTCTCTCCAGATCAAAGTCCGTTCTAAGTGAATTGGTTTGCATTTCCAGTTTCTTTTTCTCTTCCAGGAAGTTCTGCTTCCTGGTCTCCAGTTGCTCCTGAGATGTCTTGTGCACCAGCAATGCCTGCACACAAACATACATACACACACCAACACATTTACAGTCACCATAGCAAAGCAGCACATCATCATTCAGCATTAGTTCACCCTTCACTTGTGTAATGCTACACATCCCACATAACAAACTGTAGCACAGCCTTACAACTCAACCAAACCGTCACCCACCCCAACTCACGGTTTGTAGTGATCGTATTTGCTCTGCCGATGATTGCTGCTCGTCTTCCATCGTAGCCTGTGCATGTCTGGCTTCCTCCAACTGCCTCTTCAAATCATCCACATATTGCCCCTGAGCCTGCACTTCAGCCAAACGAGTCTCCAACTATATCCCACAACAGCATGAATTCAAATTATGACACACACACCAAAAGAAAAAGTTAAATATTAGCTCTAGTGATGCGAAGTTGTGTAAAACATGAAGATTCAGTCTTATTGCAAAGTAAGCCCAGCCCTGTGTGGCTGAAAAGTTGTATCCTGAGTACAACAACATGTCTGAAAGGATACACTGCTGCACATAGCTGTATACTCTATACATTTTTGTAAGATACCTTCTTTTTTTTTCATAGATATTTTGTTGCTGACAGATGCATATACTTGTTGAGCTGGGATCCATACCATAGGGAGAAAAAGAAAAATAGCAAGAGCATTTTTTAAAAATTGTTTTTGTGCTATGCACATCAGTGTGAAGGGAAGCCTCAGATAGAGAAAATTCATTTATATTATTTAATGGAAAATATCAGTTATATATAACTTTTAACACTTATCTACAAACTCATCTCTACCAGTTGGTATATTTAACAATGTATGTACGTAGTATAAACAATATATATATATATATATATATATATATATATGTGAGTGGGTCTAGGAAAAGGGACCTTATAGAGCAAACCAAAAAAATTGAGTTTTTTATGCTAATAAAAAGCTACAATTTATCTCAGCTTAGTGCTAAAATACTGGAGGGTAAACCTTCGACGTGCAGAGAAACTGGCAGTTGAGCTGGGCTGTATTCAGCAAAGCAATTGAACTAGAAATCGAGAAAACATAAATTGAATTTCCACTTCCGGTATAATTAACATTTCTGTATACTTAACAGCGTACTCCGCATACACAATTTAATCGTACAGCCGCTTTTAACGGCGACTAACGAAGTTTGCGTAGAGTTCTTTTTAGCTTTCAAAGCGTCTCACGGCCTGTCTTGTCGGAATCCTTGGCTACTCTATTCGCTGTAGTGGTAAACTTTCAACCAGAGGTAAGCTGTAGAGTGCATGCAATAGTCTCAAGCGATGCCATGTTTTTTAGCTGCTTGTTTGAAACTCCGCCCATCCCCCGTTTATTGAACTTCGAGAACGAGAGAGAATAAAAAGTAGCTTGTCTTTCCAAGGCACGCTTGGGGTCTTTTAAGTTGTTATGACATTTGAAATTTGGCATAGACGTAGAGTAACTGGGTCACTAAGACTAATTCTGCAAAAAACAAAAATAGGAGAAAGAAAGAATTTTTCCGATGACTTACTTCTGGAGCCTATATCTCAATTTCAATTTTTGCGCCGTAAGGTCCCTTTTCCCAGACCCGCTCACATAATTATATATATAATATAATGCAAGAAACTATTCATCCAGTCATTCGTACTAGTGCTTTCTAAATATAGAACAAACCAAATCATGCACATTCCATAAAACTACATTCCACATAACTACATTCCACTCAACCACATGACCGCATTCCTGGTTAACAGTGTAATTGTCCCCAATCTTCGGGCCGGTAATTTGTGTGCGTATTTGTCTGTATACATGTTCTTCTTTCTGTGTTGCGCAATACTTTCCACGCAGCAGTTTGTAATCTAACATATCTACAAGCCACACCCCCAGTAAATAACCAGCACACTTTCAAGAATTATTATGACCCACTAATATTGACTAACAGATGAGTATTCGTATGTATGTGTGTGCACGTGTCACACTTACTCTGTTATTTTCTTCCTTGAGGGAGTCGTAGTTTCTTGTGGCTTCGCTGTGCTGTATTTTGTTGAGGGCTATGGACTTCTCTAGTTCTATCACACGATCTTCTATTCTCTTTTTGGCTCTGGAGGTTTCTTCTTGGTCTGCAGTAAGCCTCTGGTATCTCTTATCCAGAGTCCTACAGAAGTGACCAATTGAGAAATGTAAGATGTAAGAATTTTTAGAAAGGTGTGTGTGTGTGTGTGTGTGTGTATGTATGTATGTGTGTGTGTATGTATGTATGTATGTGTGTGTATGTATGTATGTGTGTGTGTGTGTATGTGTGTGTATGTGTGTGTATGTGTGAAGAGATTGGGAAGTAAGTAAAGGTTGGGGGAGGAGGGGGTGTAAAGTGGCAAAGAACTAGGAAAGGAGAGATGAGATGAGAAAAAGGGATGTGGGGAAAGTTGACAACAAAAAATTAAAAAAAAGATTAGAAAGTGACCCCTGCAGTAAGAACTGACTATGCATAGAACTGACTATGCATTTGTGGATAACTGAACACCATATGAAATTGTGTTGCAGAATATAAATGAGAGGGTGTGGCCAAACTTTTGTTGTTGTTTTTTGTTTTTTTTGGGTGCTTCCATTCCATGCACATTTACTGGACTTGGGGTGTGTAGATAATGTGACTGACTCCTTGCTAATAATTTAATATACTCACTTCAAACTCCTCTCCAATCCCTCTCGCTCAAGCCGCTCTTGTGACAGTCTGTCCTCTAGTTGGGCTCGAGCTTTACTAACACTTTCATATACCTACAAACAAACACACACACACACCCACCAAATCTCCGTCATAACAAGAAACCATATGCTTCAGACCACACAAGTATGTATTTGCTATATTGCTGACTAAGCAAGTAAATAATTTTTTCTTTTTTCCCCCTTTTCTTTTTTTGTAAAGCCATGCAACACTTGGACAGCACTATAAGGTTGAACTATAACATCAGGTGATACAGTAAGGACTGGCAAAGACACATTTCCAAAGTGCATGTACTAAAAGGTAATTTAAGCACAGAACACAACTTCCATAAGTATACACACACAAAAAAAAAACACATGTAAACACTCACACACATTACAGCCACTCAAATACCCTAAACAAGAATCCTATTTAATACAAGTGAACCGTAACAGCCAACACCTTTGGTATCACACGAGCGCACACGCACACACACACAATGTACTGACCATATAGCAAGTACATTAGTGGTACAAGCTTACACACGCACAAGTGTGTGTACACTGACATGTATGCACACACAAACACATGTACATACATTTCACACACACACACACACACACACACACACACACACACGTGGTACTGTCAATTGATTGTTTCAAAAGCTGTTTACTCATCCAATCCTGTAAGATGACAAAAGTCTAGACAAAAACATATCTGAGATTCATTGTAGTTTTTCTCACATGCTTTTGACTCACCAACTACCAACTAAAACGATGAGGTCACCCCATCCTTACTAACAGTTAACCCTTGCCTTCAAACTGGCCGTGTAAAACGATGGAATAGCTACACTCTAGTCCGCTCATCAGCTGACAACTACCCAACGAAAGAAAAAGTGACTCGAAGTCACGGAATCATGTAACTTGTGTGTAATAATAGGCCTCATAAAGAACAAACAGGAATAGTCAAAAATAACACTACTGGAACGAAAACATAAATCATCACTTCACGACATTTCCCCATGTATGTATGTGCAAGTCAGACATAATAACAAACAAACTCACCTGGCTACTGCCACTACCGCTGCTCAGTACTCTACACAACAAATACAAACATTACATTAAGGATTAGAAGAGTGTTTACCAACAATGTCAAGAGTGAGCCATTAAATAAAAAAAAATAACACTACTGGAACGAAAACATAAATCATCACTTCATGACATTTCCCCATGATTCAATGTCAGCTGGCCATACTTCAGAGTGAGCGTTGGCCCACACATCATAACCGAGAACATGTGTTGCATAGGCATCATTATGACAAAGTGAAGGCTCAGATATTTTAAAGAATATTCAATGCATGAATAAAAAATATTGACATGCATAGCACAGAAGGTAAATGAAGGAAAAAATAACAAGCTTTTAGCTACTAAGTGATTAGTTAGAAATTATAGGAGTAGTTCGCAGTAAAGCACAAACTCAGTCACCATGTCTCAACAGAGTTACTATCACGCAACAAAGCAACTGGGAGCAATAACCACATCATTATTATTACTATTATTTCAACTAAGAATGACTAAATGATTCCAAAGTTATTTGAAGATTTTTTTTACACTTGCAAGATTAAATGGCTAAATTTAAGGAATGACACATTAAAATCATCCCATCATTTCTGTTTATAGCTAATAAAGTTTTGGATGTGGTATCAAATGATGAAATTTAAGCACGGATGCCTTCTCGAACACATGCACACTTGAGGATTAATTATTCCCAGTGGTAACAGAGGTGTACTGTAACACCTCCACTCCCACAGTTTAACTAGCGGAATATCAATAACTGAAACTCAACCTTAAGGAACCCCACGACCCAATGCACAGGGGGCAGAAGTAATTGTGAAGGTACATCACTCACAATGTATCATGCAACTCACCCTATGTCCTTGGAATAAGTGAACCCTACGAAAGGAAGATGGTTGCCTGCAAATTCCTGCCATTCACAAAGGAGAGGTGAATACAGAATGACAGAGAATAAAGAGAGAGAGGGCATGATGGAAGGGAAGGGCACGGCAGAGAGAGAAGATGAAGTAAAAGGGGAGTGCCGTGGAGAGGAAGAGGATGGGGGGATGGGGGGAGTAAAGTTACATGTACAAGAGAGATAAAGTCAAGTCCTTGTACAATAAGCCTATACATACAGCCTATTAGCAACCACCATGCCTCACTTACTCGAGGTGTAGCAAAGTTCTCTACTTTATCTTTCTCATCATCTATGACATCAAAGTAAGTTGTGTCCGTGTCGCCATTGAGCTCTGGAACAACAGGGGGCTCGTGCTCCCGGAGATTCTCCCACGTCCACTTGTCACTCTTGAAGAAAGCTTGCCGCTTCACTTCAGCTGCTCCATTTTTTCCTAAGCGAGTATCCCTAAAACCAAATTAAAACTAGTTTTAAAAAAGTACATTGTAAGGAGTAGAGACATTATTACCTCCACCCCCCCCCCCCCCCCCCCCCCCCCCCCCCCCACACACACACACACACACCAGGATGCTGTCACAAAAGCATGCTTTCAGCAATTATGGGCTAATTTGACATAAGACACACCCATATAAGTGGGTGGAGACTACCAGAATTAGCCATGGACAATTGGCAGTACAACTAGACAATAGTAAAAAAAAAATCTTCCAGTTGTTTTGTACCAAACTATGAACGAATCATTACAAACACTTGACGTGTTCGTGTCTCCTGTAGAATCAATGTTGGAATACACACCAATACAATTAATTTCATAGGCCATGGAATGTTTATGATAACATAACAAGCAACAAATTGGAAGCCGTATTCCAGTAAGTGTTAGGTCACACGGAAATCATGCAATCTCAACACTATTGCAGTTTATAAAAAGCATTCATTACTGCACACCCTAAAATAGAAAAAAATACATATCTCCTATGACATAACAACTGGAAGATTTTTTTTAAATAACAAGTGAACATGGAATACTTTCACAACCCCATGATCTATCATATGCCCACCTACCCCCTACACCCCTACACACACACACACACACACACACACACAAATAAACATACCCAGAATCCAGGAACTTTCGTATGAGGTCCTTCGCTCGTGGTGAGATGTACAAGTCAGTAGGAAACTCCAGAGTGTTCTTGTGATCCATGATCTTACTATACGTGCCAATAACTGAGTCAGCATAAAAGGGTGTGTCCCCAACGAGCATTTCATATAAGACCACACCCACAGACCACCAGTCGCATTCACGGCCATAGTAGCCATCGCCGCCTTGTGACTTGAGCACCTCAGGGGAGATGTAATCAGGTGTACCAACTGCTGTGTCAGACCGCACCTTCCCCTTCTGGAAATTTATTAATACACAAAACATGATACATAAGTACAGTAACATTCCAACAAACAATAATGAAAACTATATATAAGTGTGTGTGTGTGTGTGTGTGTGTGTGTGTGTACAGAGTAGGGGTATGTGCATATTGAGCAATGAATCAAGGAAAAACATGGAATGTAATGACACGACAACCAGAGCATACAAACCACTAATCACCGTAAAAAACAAACAAACAAACAAAAACTACAACAATAAATTTTAAGAAAACAACTAATATTATAAATTGACTGAAAATTTCCTTGATTAGCCCTAGCCCTAGCCCAACACTAAACATAAGACACCTAAATGGAATTGTTGAGTTGATTTCTGACACTTAATTTGATTAGTAACATCTATGTGTATCATCCAATTATGTACATCTTTACTTCCACCAAAGCAGCATCACGCCTGCCCTACCACACAATCACATCACACGCCCTCCATACCCAACAATGCCCCGCCCCCTTCTACTCCCACATACGTCGTCCATCTTCATGCAAGTTCCAAAGTCGGCCAGCTTGAGGTGTCCCTCTGGGTCCAACAGCATGTTGTCTGGTTTGATGTCGCGGTGGACATAGCCCAGGGTGTGAATGACATCCAACGCCAGTGTCAGCTCAGCGATGTAAAACTTGCACCAGTCCTCAGGGATCTCAAACCTGTTCATCAGGCTCACCATGTCTCCACCTACACCACAGACAAGCAAGAAGCACATACACGTTTTATTAGATGAGTGCCAACCATATTATCGCCTCGATCAAACCATTGTGGATAAAATTAAACCAGATGTGAGCATTCCATTAATATCTAAATTACCCGACCCTGTCAAAAATGACTTCTAAATTATCATACTTAAGGCAACTCAAATGAACCTCTGGCCCATATAATATATATATATATATATATATATATTTTTTTTTTTAAGCTAAATACAAATATTAGTGGCAGTAATCCTTACTACTACCTCGATATATCATTTGCAAATGAATTTGGTACTTATACATACATGCAATCACACTACATGTTTCTCTAAAAGTTAATTCAATATATAAATGAATAAATAAAAATTAAAAAATAAATAAATAAAGCAACAACTAAGGCTGTTTGAAGATGTGCTAAGGAGCTAGGATACTGGAACAATGAATGAACTCGAGCACTAAGAGTGCAAACTCAGCATTATTTAGTTTGTTTATAAAAAAATTGCAACAATTTGCAAACAAAGTCACTACTGTTGAATAAAAAACTTCTTAAATTTTCAGCTTATAACAATAATGGTTTTGCTCCATTTATGAACAAATTTTTTTAAACATATTTAGCTAGCTGTATAATTATGTTAGCTATGGCTTAGTGTGGACAACTTTAGTCTTACAGACTTAAATCGTCATCTAGTTTGAGTTTCTCTTATCTCAAGGCATAGTCTACTATCTTTGAGATCCAGTGTTGACAGAATGAATGAATGAAAAGAGACTACTGTAATCCTCACGTGCATGTGCTGAGGGTTAAAAATATGACACAAATATTTTGGTCATCAACATTGACTGTATTAAGTTATGGTTAAAAAATATATATATATTTGAACACCCACAGCATACAAATAACTCTACAAATTTTAATTACTTCCAATCCATTCACATTATGCGCAAGAAACCTTGCAACTATAAAGCATTCTGCCCTTACAAAGCTGTATCAATACCTATTTGCTGGGTCACTGTGCAGGTTGCACTTTGCCCACAGGTCTCACATAAAGCACCTGGCAGAGTGAAGCAACACTTCACAAGAGGAACATAAATATGGCAAAAATTAAAATCTATGTTGTACATTCTTTCCGGAAAATTATAGAATTCTTTTGTCTGCGAAATAAGGGAATATTTTGAAAATAAAATGAAGTGTTCCATCTATTTTACCAATTAATGCCCACCTAGATTTCTTGGGAGGCAAAAGTATTATTTAGCACAAAACTGTCCCAAACCAGCTCAAAAGACTAATTTTACTACCGGGCATAAACACATTTTGCTTGATAGGTGCATGATAGTACATGTGCTCGTGTGTGTGTGTGCGTGTGGCCGTGTGTCTAACTGTTTGCACATGTGTAAATCCTTTTATGTACACCCATGGATAGGCACAAGTTTATGCGTAATAAGTTCTTATTAAAGTGTGAGCCAAACACACAGTAGCACGGGATATATTTATCAGCACCAGAGCTAAAGCTTACTCAGCACCCATACTCTCTCTCTCTCTCTCTAACTGTATCATTGGAAACACAAGGAAGACTCACGGACACACACACACACACACACACACAGATATGTATACACCAAGGAAGTCAATACTTTGCCAAACCGACATTTATCATTCATATTACTAAAAATGTTAAAACAATGGAAAATCCAGAGTACTAATAGGAAGGTGTGGCCAAGTAAATTTGGATAACTGACATGACTCTGTAAGAAGGCTCATTATGCCCATCACCACATGTTTATCTCTCTTCTCTATTGTTATGGGTCCCTCTAGGTATATCCCAAACGGTGTGAAAATACTCACACACCCACACCATCTATTGTTGTAATCCCTCTAGGTGTATCCCCAAAACACACACACACACACACAGATGGTAAAGAGAAAGATGCAGGTATTTGACTCAAAGTAATAGCCACATACCGGCAGACCTTGGCATGTGATTTCTTCCTGTGTATACAATACCCCTGAGCCAGACAAAACTCAAATTATAACACCAGCACAAAGATAACAGGTAAAATATGTAGGTGTTGCTTAACCATGGTAAAACAGCCTCCTTCATTAAGCATATACACAGTCAAGAGTATGATAAGGCTATGGAATCCTTGCTGATACAGCTATATAGCTAAATGCTGTTTTATTCTAAACTTCATGTCAGGAAGTCTTATTAGACTATTCAAAAAGAGCTATGACCACTGACCAGAAAACTTACCTACAGTGCTCATATATATTTTCCTCAACAGTGAAGTTAGAGAAATTTTATTGGCATTCACCATTCACTCACTCATTCACTCTCACACAACTAAAATTAAACAAAGTAGATACTAAATTAAAGGGGTCAACAGAAAAGCATAAAATAAAATGTAACTAAAAGTGTACGAAGGACCTGGCAAGTATTTTTAGTCTCTGAGCCACAACAACCATGACTTTTAAATGTTGAGAAGCACAGCTAGTTGGGCTAAGTGCTGAGCTGTTTTATCAGAGATCCACTGTTGATAGACTGACACGGTTAATGTGCTCAAAGCTCATGTTAGAATTAATCCACATCATCCACTTCAAAAAGTCCTTAAGCTCCTCCCATAACAATAAGCCCCACCCACTGACCTGGCATGTACTCCATGACCATGTAGAGGTAGTGGGTATCTTGGAAAGCGTAATGAAGTTCAACTATCCATTCGGACTTGGCATGGGCCATGATGTCTCGCTCCTCCCAGAAGAAGGCGGAGTCTGATCTCTTGATCATCTCAAACTTGGAGAGCAACTTCATCGCAAACACTTTCTTGGATTCCTTCATTCGCACCTGAAAGTGAAGAAAGGTGTGAAGGTATGGAAACGAGCAAAGGAGAAATAGTTAGGTACTCAAAACATTGTCTTCAAAATAATGCACATACTTGCATTCTTTTCACAAAATCAATAAATGCATAATTATAATACGTATAATAATGTGCTACATGAAGAAAAAAACCCGCTTAAAATAATCCTAATTAATCTTTAAAATGGTAAGGCTTCACGCTTATTTATGGTAGTATGTGTGTGTGTGTGTGTGTGTGTGTGTGTGTGTCAGTGAGATAGAAGGAAGAACAAGCAGAAAAAGAATTAAGTAGTGTCAATTAGAATTTTCTTAGTTCTATACAAAAGTGACCAATGAACTAAAAATTATAATGGAAACTCTTTAATGCCTGCCACATTTTTCATTATGTTAATGTTATGTAAGAGCCATTAGAATCTCTTAACTTAAATGGTTTACTTTAAACTTTAGCATTTCACATTGATTGGGAAGAGATCAAGTAGCACTAGTGAGCACACACAAACATACACATGCTCAAACTTCCTCAGATGACTGCGATTTATGAGTAATCGCCTGTTTAAATCATATCAGTCAAAACACACATATATTCTTTCAACATGTACAATTAGTCCTTCCTTAGTGCTGTGGGTGCAATATGTTTCATATAATGCACATGCCATTACACGCCCCTTACCAGCTGGACTTCTCCAAAAGCTCCTCTACCAATCACCTTCTCTGTCATAAAGTCATCGGCACAAAGACGGTTAGACGTCATTACCTCTACAGCAGATGCATCTGAAGGAAAGGGAAGAGTTTATTATATGAATGAAAGTTTCTATATGAAAAGATGGGACAGGGGGATGACAATGTTAACAAACATGGTGATGGTGCCAAAAGATTTCTAATCTTTATTATATTTTGCAAAAACAATAAAAAACAAACCATGTATATGATAATTGCTCTGCCAAAGAAAAGTAATATAACCTTAAGAAAGCAAGAATTGTGCATACATGCATGTAGAGATGTATGCATAAATGTCCACATTACAGCAGCTCTCAAGAATGACGTTACATACACCCCATGCATTATATTCATCATGTTTCCACGGAGGAATACGAACGGAGATATTGTTCATTACTGCCACCGTCATATTGAGAAGCTTAACCACTTTTTTTCCTTCCTAATTATACTCCTCTGCCATATTGAAGACTTACGCATCTCCATTTCAAGTTAGTTAGAATTGCTCACATTAGATAATAGCTATAGTAAAATCACACCCCCACTGTCAATCACATTCACTTAGACCTTGCCTTAGTAGTCCACACCCACTAGTTAGACACCCTACCTCGCCCTAGTAACACTATTCTAGTCATTTCACACTTTCACAGTAAGACTCAACCGCTAGTTATACCACACCTCTAGTGACACATCTCTATTTAAAGTAGAGGCGCACAGCTTTACCCAGTCAAACAAGACAAGACTAGCCTTCATAAGTGAAAGTATTACATGGTGTCAGACCTTTTGCTAACAACACGGTCTTCCAAACTACTCGAAATGAAAATGATCAAATATGGCGGTACATAATCAAAGTATTTAAATGAAATTGTTACAAAATGTTGTGAGTTTTAACCCTGATGACGATGATAATAATATAATAATAATAATAATAATAATAATAATAATAATAATAATACCAACAACAACAACAACAACAATAATAATGCTACAATTTAAAAAAAATAGTTCACCTTGGGTTGGGGTTTATCAACAGTCTCTAGCATCCATGTATACCACCCACCACCTCAACCATCCCACTAAAACCTCACGGTGCTGACATAGCCGTCACACACAATACACAGACACTACTACTATCCGTGACAGACAACATCGCCCAAGATGAAGGAAACAGGAAATCACACCAAAAAAAAAAGTGTCTAGAAGAATGTACTAAGCACACGTATGAGGAACAACTATCGACTATGTGTGTGACCTGGTGTGATATGCTCCATTTGGAACCACAATGTGAATGGTGTGCTCCAATAGGAACTAAAACTGCCCCACACAAGGTCTATATTTTGTAATAAATGTAGTTATATCCATAAATCCACCATTGTACGTCAGATATTTATGACAGGCACACACACACACACACACACACACACACACACACACAGAGTACATCACAATACACTACACTAATCAAATATCACAGAATGGAAGTGCCAAAAGCTCTAGGAACAACCTAAATTACAACACCTGCCAGACCAACCTCCGGCGGAACACAGACCAGCCTATGACTGACTGCATGTGGTCGCAGTACGAGTAAGCGAGCAAGTTGTTCTAACCCATTACTTATCCTTCTGGTATCTGGCACCAGTACTAACTCTTACAGCTATACATGGGTTCACAGAGGAAGCCATGTTATTGAAATCATAAGGGCAGTTGTAGCCAAGCCAGAAATAGAAAGACAGTGCTGGAAGAATTTATCTCATACTTACTATACACATAAAAGGGAACTCATTCCTGCTGCTAGTTTTTAGTAGCCATTATTTTTTTCCTACCAATACATATAACTTTATTGCAATCACATGCCAAAAGGTTTAAGTTGAGTAGCCCTAATTATCTAATTTTATGTTGGTGAAGAGAAACTGTGTGTTTGTGTGTGTGTGTGTGTGTGTGCTGGGAGGCAAAACAGGTGGATGAAGCTATGTATCAAAAGATCCTAGTATTTTCACCTTTAAGAGTATGCAATTTGTTCTACTCAAAGGGTCAACCACAAAGTTGAAGTGCGTTACAGCTGAAAGACACAATTACACAACTTAAAACAGCTTCGTCTTTTCTACCTCAAACCAACAATTATGCACACCCGGACGAAGCTGTTAGTTGATAGGGTCAACTTATGTAGCTATTCCAAGTCCTCCACCTATTTCAGATTAACATGAACCAAATTACATAATCTGAGATATGCTCCCAGGGTTTGGAAACGTCACAGAAAACAGAAACAGGATCATGAATTTAAAACATGAAGGCACAAGAGTCCAGGAGTGCTACTAAACACACTTGCTTAACAGGTTGCCAAGAAGAAATCCTATACCAGCAATAACTTGAGAGGCTTATGAATAATGTTGTAAGCAACAGGAAATAAAAGTTTAATCAATAAGTACTGAACAGCAACAACAACCACAAAACAATAATTCCAATCCCAAGTCAACATTTTTAGATGGCATTAAAAAATGTGATAAGAGGGAGTTAGTACCAACTAATATAGGAGGAGACACTCCCCCAGGAGTGCTCTTGGAAACACCATAGACTGTAAAAGGAGCCATGAATGGTTTGTTTGTAGAAACACAACCAGGATGAAACCCTCCTGTTATTAATACCATCATCTCATCCTACTCTAAGTGGAAACCAGCTCAGAAAGGTCAGCATTACATAATACCCCCAGGCAAAACTCTCAAACACAAGGAACACAGCTGGCTACAAAATAAATGTTTTCATTCCCTTCAAGCCCCACCCACCCATGACAACCCTACGCCTTACCTACTTAATCTAACTTTTTCATGGCGAATATCTTTGTTCACATGCTATTTATATTTAGTATGAGACCTTTTAAAAATCACCATCACTTTGTCAAGTTTTTTTTTCCCCCTGCTAAAACATAACATGCTCATTCAGGTAATTAAAATTAGTGATTTAGTACTGATGCTAAAGCAATGTCTTCTAAATAACCACCACAGTAGTACAAATAGATTCAAAGTTGAGTCATTACTAATAAATGCTACTCAAACACACTTGCACACATTCTCCCAGAAAAAAAAGTGCTATATCCCACTTAGTAGGGCAATCGTCTCCCCCTCCCTCACGTCTCAATCCACCCCACCCCAAGATCCTACAGTGACATGGTGCTAAAATGACTTGAAAGTGGTGATAATAAGTGTTTCATCCAACAAGTGCCACATTGACATCACTGATGACCAACTCCATCAATATGCAGCGAGTACTTACATCTCTTCTTGAAGTTTTCAAAGTTCTTGTTCCTAAGGATGGAGGGATAGTCACAGTCATGATACACTGCAGCCACAGCATCCTAGAGATAAACAATCAAGCGTAAATATTCAAGAACAACACCAAAACAATCCCTTCCACAGTGTTCACTGTTCGCTTTGTTGTTGTTGACATGCCTGATGTTCAAAGCTCTTCATTTCTCTCAGGTTAATAGAATTGAAATGTGACCTTTGGAACTAATTAATCCTTCACTAATCTTTGATGACAGAGACAATAGAAATAGAAAGTTAAGGTGAACTAAAAAAAAAAAAAAAAAGTTACCAGATAAGAGATCAATAGAGAAAAGACAAGTGATTGTATGAAAAAGAGAAGATGATCACAATGAGAGGACCTATTTTTATTTTTAACACACAGGAACAAGAGGATTACAGCATTCCACAGATTGATGATGTAGGCATGTCTTTCATGGAAATCTTTGAAGACAGTACCTTTAAATACTCACAGACCAATCATTGGACTTTTCTCTCCATAAGTAACTTAGCTCACATAAACATAGCTACCCCTTACAATCATGTGAGTAGATGTGCTCTCAGCATATTGAGAATCATTAAGATTGCATTAAGTTAGCTTTAGGGAAGTGCCAATGTAACAATACAAATGTATAAAAAAGAGATCAACAGATGCGAACATGATACAAGGGGAATAAAAAATAGTCTGACACATAGACAATAAATCTGTCCACGATTGCTTGATTGTGAAATAGCACGCATGACACGACATCAACCTTGGGGTGTTAGGACGAGTTGCTGGCACTCAAGAGTTTGCATCTGATTTATTTCATCAACAATTCCACTCTTGAGACTCTTTTCACAATGGACCAATTTAAAGTCTCAACTATCCAACCCCTTACCTAGCAATAATCATAGTTCTTCGCACCCTCCTCCACCCCAATCCTTAACAACACTTGTTTATTTAAAAACCCACATATAGATAAACGCCAGATACAAATGTAACATCTGGGCTGTAAGCCTCATAAACTCAAAAAAGGTCAATTTGTTGAAACTCGCCAGCCAAAGCAGCATCCCTTACTGTTGTCCTTCCTCTACCACCAAAAGGACCAATCAAATTTGCCTTCATTATGTGGAAGACAAATTGCAGTTATCTTGCTTAGCGACATGCTGTACAGCAGGTAACAGTTGTGCCAGTGAATGGGGGCTCACAAGAAAAGCTGGCCCTTCCATACACACGCAGCTGGTATCTGGAAGGGAGGGGGGGGGGGGGGGGGGGGGGGAGGAAAAAAAAAAAACAAAAAAAAAACCCCACACAAAAAAAAAAAACAAAAAACAACCAAAGGGAATCAATGGCCCGACAAAAACAAAGACGGCCACCAAAAAGGAGCAAACCCCCCCCCCCCCCCCCCCCAAAACAAACACAAA
>WLWI01001434.1_pt1 | contig 20712 bp, 8 predicted proteins | sample 6701501 | NCBI WGS metagenome assembly WLWI01 (sample SAMN12718690, study PRJNA515312) | sponge metagenome | isolation source: marine sponge | host: Mycale hentscheli | place: New Zealand: South Island, Marlborough, Capsize Point | collected 2014-11-01 | reverse complement strand
GGGGGGGCTCGCCCCCCCCCCCCCCCCCCCCCCCCCCCCCCCCCCCCCCCCAAATAAGTTTAAAAAAAAAAAAAAATGCCCCCCCCCCCCCCCTTGGATCCACCCCTGATAGTAGTAATAATAGTAGTAGTAGTAGTAGTAATAGTAGTAGTAGTAGTAGTAGTAACAGTAGTTGCTACTATTATTACTACTACTATACTAGTAGTAGTAATAATAGCAGTAGCAGTTGTAATAATAGTAATAGTAGTAGTAGTAGCAGCAGCAGTAGTAGTAGTTAGTAGTACTAACAATAATAATAATAATAGCTAATAAAATAAAATAAATAATAATAATAATAGTTTTTATAGTTGAAGTAGCTAATAATAGCTAACTTGTGTTACTTCCAATATGGCTATTTCCTCATGAGAATAATAATAAAAATAAAAATAAAATTAATAATAATAGTTTTTATAGTAGTCTTTGTTGAAGTAGCTAATTTGTGTTACTTCCAATATGGCTATTTCCTCATGAGATTTATAGCTAACACCTTTTGATCTAACACCGCCTTTACACCACACCACACCCCCTCCACCATAACCTATAAATTTTGAACATTATACTGCAATTAGGGCTGCCCACCTCCCTCCGGAACGACTAGCTCGCAGTATATAAACGCTAAACTAGCTACCTTCATTCCTCAGAATTAAGTAAATAGTAGGCTATGAACGGATTTTCTACTAGGAGAAGCCCACTCCTCTGCAGGAATAATTGCGTTTCTTGCAGCCAACCATTAGCGGCAGAAGCTGGTATCCGCATACTGAGCGGTGGAGGCAACGCTGCAGACGCGGCTGTGGCGGTAGCCGCTGCGATGAACGTAACTCAGCCCTGCAGCACCGGTATCGGTGGAGATTGCTTCTGCCTATATTATGACGCACAAACCAGAAAAGTCTCTGGAATCAACGGGAGTGGACGGGCTCCGGGCGGCCTGAGTTTGGAGTATTTGAATTCTCTGGGCCACAATGCACAAAACCCAATTCCTGCTAGACATGCTCTGAGCGTTACTGTTCCTGGAGCTGGAGCGGCTTGGGCTGATACAGTCTCTACATTTGGCTCTGGCAAGGTACTTGGTTTATATTATACATTTAGGGCTGTATAAATCCCATCATTTCTAAGTTGTTTTCTGTGCCTTACATCATCTAGCTAGCTACCTTCGCTCACAGAGTAGCTAAAGATTTTCAAACTATAAAAGCAGTGAAACTTATTCAAACACAAAATAAGCTGGTGAAATTTATCTTTTACCTGCGATGTCTTACTCAATTTTCAGTATACCCTGCTAGAAATTCTTCAGCCTGCCATAGATTTAGCTGAAAAAGGGTTCCCAGTAGCACCTATTGCTGCTCACTTGTGGAGGCGTGGCTCTGATGACCTGACTATAGCTGGCAACCCCCATGGCAAAGATATGCTTCTACAAGGTGCTGCACCCAAGGCTGGAGAAATCATGAAGATGCCCTTGTTAGCAAAAACATTCAAGGTATGTGAGTCTTCTTTCAAGTGTAAGTTCAACCCCTCATTTTTTCATTCAGACCTTGGGAACATTAGGCAAGGATGGATTTTACAAGGGTGCAATTGCTAAGGCTATCGTGGAGTGTGTAAGAAGTAATGGGGGAGTTTTAAGTGAAGAGGATTTGTCAGCACATGTAAGCACATTTGACGAACCAATCAAGACTACATATCGAGGAATAGATGTGTGGGAGATGCCTCCCAATGGGCAGGGAATTACTGCACTCATGGCTCTAAACATACTGGAAAATTTTAACTTCTCTGGTAAGAATGATTTGTGTTGAACTAGCACAATTCTTGTTACTCAATATTCTTTTCTGGCTACATTCATTCAAATTTATAACAATAAAATAGTAATGGAACCTGTAGCTTGTCCTTACATTTGATGCTCTTGTGAGCTTTTGGCTTTGAATTTTGCACATTGTTAGTGACTTCCCCTTCTTATATAAAAATATCCTTCACCATAATATATTTATCTTTCTGCTATTTTTCTTTCTGTGCCTCTTCAGATATAAAGCACAACAGCTCTGAGTACCTCCATCTTCTCATAGAGGCGATGCAACTGAGCTTTGCAGACACATGGTGGTATAATGCTGATCCCAGCAAAGTAACTGTGCCTATAAATGAGATGCTGTCAAAGAACTATGCTGCAGAAAGAGCAGCTCTTATCAGCCTTGACCACACCTTACCAGAATATCTGAGGGGGAAGCCATGTAATTCATCAGACACTGTGTATCTTACCACTGTGGACTGCCACGGCAATGCATGTTCCTTCATCAACAGTAACTACATGGGGTTCGGCACAGGTCTGGTCCCAGAGGGGTGTGGCTTCACACTGCAAGTGAGAACAATTTAAAATTTGACTAGCTATTACTTGGCATTGAATTCTAAGCTAATAGAACAAATCATCTTTCATATGATCAATCTTGTTAATAGCACGTTTGTTGTGTAGAATCGTGGCAGCAACTTCATGTTAGACCCCACCCATCCTAACGTGGTAGCTCCAGGCAAGCGTCCGTACCACACCATAATACCCAGCATGGCTACACATGCCCAGTCGGGAGAACTTATGTGCAGCTTTGGAGTGATGGGAGGTTTCATGCAGCCCCAAGGCCATGTTCAGGTCAGACTATCAGATTATTAGTGTGGTAGATCATCAATAATCATCTCGTGTAAAATATTTTAATGACAAAAGATTAGTGTCTGGCTATATTTTGTGGTGGTAGTACATTACAGTGCTTTTGTCAATAAACCTCCGCTGAAGTAAAATTTTTATTATTTCCTCAGAGGGAATTGTTGTGAACTAGATACATAGAATTAAATAGCAAATTCTTTATTCACATCATGCAATGGCATTTAATTTAGTGTTACAAACTCTCTAAAGATACAAAAAAATTTCCCAAATAATTGAAGTAATGCATAATTGGAATGCAGAACTATTACGCATACTGTTACTTTCATTGCGAAAATAAGTAAACACAAGTTGTCAGCAATTACTTAGCTAAAATACGATTAAAAAGAATGTCGAAGTTAAAGCATTTCATATTTTAATGTAAGCCACTATTAAACTCATTTAGGTTCTAATGAACATGCTAGAGTTTGGTATGAATCCTCAAGATGCTGTAGACTCTCCACGTTTTTGTATTATCCCTTCAAAATCCAAGGCTCCTGGAGTAGAACAGGACAGAGGCGGTGTCTGTCTAGAGGAAGGGATAAAAGAAAATGTCATTGCTCAGCTAAAGTCTAAAGGACATTCAGCTATTGGGCCAGTGACAAGCTATGACAGGTGTATATTTGGAAGAGGTCATATTATCAAGCAAGAGAAGACAGCTGGAGGTGAGAGAGTGCTGTGGGCTGGCTGTGATGGGCGTTCTGATGGCACTGCCATGGGCTATTGAACAATTGATAGCTATGTTAATATTATGTGTTTTAAAATTTAGAGCTATTTAGAGTAATAACGTGGACACTGCGATATACCTAAATTTCATAATGATATTTGTTTGTCTGATATTTTTTGTAATGAATTATTTGAAAATTTAGAATTAAGTTTACATTCAAGATTACTTTATCTTAACTCAGTAAATCAATAGTACAGTGATCAGAAATTAATATTGATTTGGTAGATAGTTTGCTTAAGTAGATTGACTCAACTGTTCTTTATTTTATCACAACACACAATATAATGTATTTTACTTAATGCAAGTTGCAATAATAAAATAAGCGTATTGTCTGACTCCATTGGGCATTATCTATTTATTACCTTCACAAAATCTCAGGCTGTTATTGTCATATTTATTAATGTAGCATTTACTTTCTGTCAATGTGAATAGATTTAGTGATACTAGAAAAGAGATCATTAAGAATGCATGAGTGGCATCTCAATGATTAACAAAGTAAGGAAAAAGATTAAAAAAATGTATGTTACATAGGTCAAATTATAATATTACACTGAATAAATAGAAGGAATAATTAGATAGAGATGACCATACACAATAACAATGAAAAATTGAATAACAATAGAAGAAACAGATTTGCGATGAATGACAGAGCCTTCAAATATCTACTCAACTAAAAACTAAGCCTATGTGATTAGTTTGTGCTATTCATAGAATTCGTCAGAGTCCTCATCATTACTGTCAATCTTGAAAGACCTCAATATGTCTTCTTTCTCTTTAATCTTGTCCTCATCCTCAACTTTATCCTTGCTGCCATTCTTGTCTTTTTCTATGGACTGAGGCACAAAGAAACTAAAGACAGTGGTGCCCAGGAGGAAGATGGCAACTAGGTCAAAGACGAAGTGGTAGTTTAGCGGCCAACTAAAGCCTAGTGAAGGAAGAAAATACAGGATAAATATAATCAATAACAATAACTAAACAAATAAGTTAAAATTTTAAACCAATTTAAGAACATAAGTGCCAATGCTGCAGGTATGACATACCTAGTTTTCTTTTGCTACTATGTGCTTTGCTTAATTTCGCATCACTTTTGTTTAATTTCGCATGACTTTTGTTTAATTTCGCATGACTTTTGTTGACTGTACCACTAGCCATCATAATAATTTCAAACTTACTGTTATTCTCACTCCAGGCCAGAATGGGTGCTGATGCTAGCGGGGCGATGATGGCACTTGTACCATACACAGCTTGTCCAACGCCATTTACAAAACTCCTTGACTTGGGCTAAATTTACAGCATTATAAACTAGTAAGCGTAGGCAATGATTTGGTACAGGATATAGCTACAGTTGTTCCCAATCAACTGTAGTGGTAAAATACATTATCATCATTAAAGTATTTATATAAAGCAGACCAGTGCATAATACATACATAGAATGAACTACTATGGGTGTAAATGTGTACACACAGTGAGTAAGAGTTTGCCCATTGTTGTTCAGATTTCTCATTTTATATTTGCAACAATTTTATTAATATTTTATAAAACTTCAGCAAGCTAGGAAAAAAGCATACTATGGACTTGATACTGAAAAAAAAAAACTTGTGAACATTTTAGTAGCTCTCATAGTTTGCTATGTGTTGTTAGGTGTTTGGTATAGAAAGCAATACCATTTAAGTCTGCCATAAAAAGGACCAAATTTCATTAACAAACACTCATCAATTTTAGTTTCATACATTACTCAATTATATATAAAGATATGGAGGTACTTGAGGGTCAATTAATACAATCGACATTGCATTCTAGCTGCACTTATTCCTAACTTTGGATCCAAAATGGCCCACCTTACATCAGAATAAAGTCTTTCCTTATCAATAATACTATATTTCAACAGAAAACAAAATGCATGTCAGGCTTTGTTACATTTCATGTACTGCTCAAGGAGAATGCTGTCACATAGCTAATAAATACACTTACTGATGTAGCACTGCCGAACATGACGATAGTTCCAGTGGAATACATCACTCTGCAACATTAGGAAGCGATACCATATATGTGACAGTACTTAGGAAAAGGGACCATGTATAGGTAAAATCAAAATTGTTCAGGAAAGGCTCATATGTCCTGCTTACTTGTATTAATTTATATTAGGGTGTGTAAATTGCAGATGATATATTTAGTGACCCACATAGTGCCTAGCTAAGTTATTGGTGTCAAAATATTGCTGAGATGGTGCTCTACACAATAGTATCAATATCTCATTTTTCATTTTTTTTAACCAACATGGTCCCTTTTCCTAAGTACTACCACGTATAGTAAACCACACTACATACAAATCAGCTCATATGAAACTACAGTATCAGTAGTCATGACATTAATTAGGTAAGTTATAAAATATCACTCAAAGGACTGGACGAAGTCAGAAATTAATTACAGAAATTAAAATTGCATTCATAAAAAAGTGTTGATTTTGATGAATATCAGATAGTAATGCAAATTAAGAACACAGTGTATAAAACAAAAACAAAAACAAAGCAAAAAAAAAAAATTGTCCCACCTTAGCAATGTTTGGAAGGAATAGAAGACAGTAAGTATTGCCCAAATGCTGATTGGAATCCTCCACACTGAATTAGCATTCACTGACATTGTTATAGAGGAATTTGAAAGCTGGCAGTAATCAGAAAAATTAGCGCTGCCGGGATCGGCAGGAACAGGGCCTGTGATTTTAGTGCTGAAGGGAATTATGATTGTGAATATGGCGAACAAGATGGCCGTGAGGCGGAATGTCCATCGATAGCCTATGCATCTTGAAATTAGTGAGTACAAGACAATCTGTACGTACAGATAAATAATACATTATATTTATACATGCACCAGCCGAATATATTATATTAATTAACTGAAAAATGGGTATTAATTCTTCCTATTCACCCCACAAATTTCTTGATATCAATTTTTTTATCCATTTCTTGTCCAAATACTGTAAGGGATTCCAGTGGTAAAGGAAGATATTTCAGTATAGGGGGGCTCCAAGGGCATGTTTTTTTGTGGTTTAAATAGTGTTCTCATGAGAAATCACCTTGTTAGATTGTGTGCCCCAAAATTATGGGGGCTTCCAGCCCCCGGAGCCCCCAACCCTCTTCCTACGCCACTGATTTCTTTCTAAGTTAATTTATACCTGGGTTAAAATGATGGCTAGTGTAGACAAGAGCATGAGGACTCCAATTTCTGTGTCATCCATGTTGTAGCCTCCATGAATGAAGTCATTCACAAATAGCAATGGAACAAGCTGAAAATAAAAAATAGGGTGTAGGAGAAGGGAATTACATTAATTGTAACCAAAAGGAGCACTACAAAACAAAATCTAGATCCACACTGCATAATTAATAGCTCAGTTAAGTAAAGTTTTATAAAACATAGCAATCTACTACACTTAAAGAATTCTAACCTCCACTGCAGATATAAAGGCTAGAGGTCCTAGACCAAACAGAAGCAAAGTAACTATAACTTTGGTCTCCATGAGAGGAGTGAAGAATAGCCACACTTTCTGTCCAAATGCTCGCAGATAGTAACTGCACATGCTAGATAAAGTCAGCTTGTAGAGTTTGGGCTTGGATTTTCCATTCTGCAAGATATGTAATTTGAATCCTTCTGATTTGGAAGAAGGATTCTTTTGAAGTGTCTCTTTTACAAATAATATTCCACCTGTAACCATAGCAAGTAGTAAAATCTTGAATCAATGAAGAAAAAACAATTTTCCCAATTCAAGGTGACATTACAAATCATGCAAGCTCACTATTGCATAGCAACATGATAAATACCATCGCTCAATTAAAAAAAAAAGAGCATTAACCTACTTGCATGCATGATGTCATAAAAATTGGACAATAATGACTAAAAGTGTTCTGGGTAGTCAGTTTTGAATGAATCAAATTTAAAAAGTATGAGAATGATGAAAGCATTTTTTTCCATTTTTAAGCTCATTCTATCAAGAAATGGAAATCAAGCAGGCACTACTATTGTAAGCTATAACTTTACTTCCCCAAGCTATGTTCAGATCTAGTGTTACTAGCTACAAGTGATAGCAGATAACTGTATTTTGTCCGTGGTCATGGTCCAGCAAATCTTTAATAAGCCACAATAACAAGTCATGATGACAACAACAACTCACATTGTTACTTACAACTATATGTTAGGATTATTGTTTGCAACACAGCAATGTTAGTTCTAGGACTCAGTAAACTTACAGAATGCGGATACCAAGGCAATGCCAGCACCAACAAGACAAGGAAGGAGAAACTGAAAGCGGCAGAAGAATGAAATTTCAAAAAGGCCATATTTACTACCAGGTTGAGCCAGGAAACCTCCAATTATAGAACCCTGGAATAAAATATAATGTGATTTGAGACTTGCACAACAAAATGTCCTCGACCAGCTCCACATAAATGGTTATCACTTGTGTTAATGTGAGAGAATTGGCAGTCATCATTGCAAGTGAACTTTGCTAATGATCCATGACATCTACATCCTTGTTAACCAAAAAAAATACCCTTTTGTTTTTTTGTCTTGTCTTTATTTATGGAAAAGCTTCACAAAAATATGTGTCAGGTCTAAGTTGCTTCAAACAACATAGTCCATGAATCAGTCATTCTCGGCTGAAATAATTAATAATAGCAATTTTTCTCGTTCGAACAGCTAATATTTTTTATTAAAACTTAACACGATGTTTCAACTTCTTCGACCTCAGTTGACCCCTGAAGAGAACTTCAGCAAGAATTCTAAACATCGGGTTAAGTTTTAACAATATTGGCTGTTAGAACAAGAAAATTTGCTATTATGTATATGATATTAGCGGAGGAGTGATCATTCAGTACTAAGTCTTTCTACTACAATTCTAACTTCCAATCTCACACAACATTAAAAGAGAAGTGAACAATTGTGTCTTGTGTATTATTAAATGTACTAAATCATTTTCACTATGACAACTTACAGTAATTCTGCCCATTGCCGACATGCTGCCAACGATAGCAAATGCAAATGCTTTATTGTTCTCATTGGAAATCTGGAGGAAATAATGGCAAAACATGGAGCAAATATGAAGCAAACAAAGGTGTTATTTCAGGGCATGTATATTCTGTATTATGTGAGGTTTGGCCCACATGAACATTTAGTATAGTTGTATACATTCTCAAAGGTAGTAAAACTTACTCTAATAAATGCACAAAGAAACACCAATACTGGTATGTTCTCAATTATAAATATTGTTTAATCATTTATTAATTTGGCACTTTTCAAATTTCTTAATTTCCTTTTACACACACATACACGCACATGCACACACAACACACACACACACACACACATACACGCACATGCACACACAGCACACACACACACACACACACACACACACACAAGCTAAACCCATATTTCTGCTCTTCCTATGTATATACCTCTGATGTATATGTTCTGGCTGTGGCGATTCCTCCACCAAAGAACCCTGAGGCTATTCTTGCCACAATGGCCATAGCAAAGTTCAAACTGAATCCAAAAACCAGCTGGCATGCTGCCACGCCCACCATGGTAAAAATCATCACAAACCGACGCCCGACTTTGTCAGCCAGCAGTGCAAAGAAGAGGCATCCCGGAATGTAGCCAAAGAAAAACGCACTTCCAAGATATCCTGCTGTTTTGCCTGAAAAACAGTAAATGATACAATAGCATTATAAGAAGATTGTCACTCTTTATTCATAAAAATGGAAGTTTGTTGTGTGATTTAATTGATTCTTATCAGAAGATGGTGTGATGAAATGGGCCACCATCTATTCATTGAATGGAAGCTACACTGACAGAATACTTTATATCATGTCATGATTTATTGTAGTGAATCCTCCTCCAGTTAATAACAATAAGGACTTCTCAGAATAAACTCCAAGAAGTAGGCAAGCCAGATCATTGCTACAACATTTTTTCCTCGGCCTTGTATTTTTAATGTATTTCATGAGATAGAAACTGAGCTAGCTTGCCATCTGTATAATAGGATAAAATATGTGTTCTTTATTTGGAACTGAAAACTGGTTAACCACACAAGCTGCACATCTCTGATTCATCACTTCACTGCAACTTCCACAGTTTAATACGAAACATGCAATGCCACTACATTTGTACACACTTCTCAGATTACACCAATTAAATGAAATCCTAACAAACTGGGATCTTGATGATTCCAACCAGCTTTATGTAATTCCTAACCAAAGCTGTAGCTAGCCACCTAGATGAGGACAATTTGGGTATTTTTTTCTTTTGACCACAACCCCAACCACAGCCTCTTTTTATTTAAAGCGTCTTTTCTCATACTTGGAGCCTTGGTACAATGTATGTTAGCTATATTATTATAGATTTTCTTAGCAAAAAAAATAGTACTTCAACTGGTACACTTCAATCGATGCATTGCTGAGTTCTTATTAGTTTAATGTACGTGTGCTTTGGCTGACAGAGCATTGAACCTCTTCAATAATCACAATAATGCTGATAAACTACTTTTGGCAATTTTTACTTTCAAAAAAAAAAAGCACCAACCAGTTATAAGTCAATGTATTATAATTTATTATTATTATTATTATTATTATTATTATTATTATTATTATTATTATTACTGACCAGGTCTACCCTGGTATGAACTGTATTTAAGAGACAAACTTTTATCATCGCATACACACAATCACACGCATGTACATCGATCATTTATAACCGCCGGCAAACTGTGTTGTCTGGCGACGCATTGTAACCGTAGTTAGTGCTTTAAAAAATACTTTTAACCAGATTACTATTTTACTGAGTATTATTGTGTTTGTTAATAATGACACAAGGAGCACTCTGGTCCTTCGAGAAACTATAGCTACAAATAGCTAAAACCATTCCCACTATTGCACTAGCCGATTGTGGAGAGGGAGCTTGTGAAAGTCATCCTTGCCCACTATTATTATTATTATTTTATAATAATAATTATTATTATTATTGTGTTAAAAAATATAGCTAAGAAATGTTTGCAAATATATGCTACTAACTGGGATTGATTGCTCTAATGTCAAAAAAAATTAAAATAAAGTTCAAGTAACATTCTAGAAGTTCAGAGTCACTAAAATATTTTCACTTACCTAATTCAGATCTGTCCAACTCAGGAAAAAAGCTGCTCACCATAAATGGCAAGAATGGGAAAATGATAAAGCTACCTGCAATAAACAATACAATTGTGCAATGTATTATCTGAACAGTTTACTTTTATTTAAACTCACTTAATTGAGCAGAGAAGAAAACTAGTGAATTAGCTGCAAGCTGCAAACACAGAAATAAAGCACAATACACGTATTGTCCAAACATGTATGACCACACACACAATCACACAGATCCACATCCTGAGCTATACTGAACATTGGCTTATACAAACCATTAAAATAAACATGGGCAAGTAGGAAATGCATTTTAAGGTCTTCATACTTGCCTAATACATGCAGTGTACAGTCAATGGGTCATATTGTGCTAAACCTGATAGGGCAAGAACTGTAGAGGAGATGTTTAGTGTAAGAGTCTTTTTTTTTTACATACTTATAGTAACCCCCAACTATTCAGCCCACATGTGACTGCCATATTATCTTTACGTATGTCCCAAACTTGTATATTGGCATAACATCTGACATAATCTATACAATACTTCTGTGTAAAGTATATAACAAACACTATTTAAAAGGTTCTTTAAACATCAGTTAATACTTAGCTTGCCAATATTAACAGTGACAGAAATATCCCTCTAAGGTGTGTGTGTGTGTGGGGGGGGGAGGGGGGGGGGGGGCTGGAATAAATTTATAGCTAACAGTATTGAAGTTAGTGTGGTTTGGTATTTGTACCTACATTGTAACTTCCACTAAACACTCTCAAAGGTTTTGAGAGTGGCCTAATGATGAAGTACTAGGACTATTACAGATATCAACTTTTATTCACTTTATCCTACTACCATGCATGCTTAGTGTATTACACTGCCAGTAGTTTAGCTATAGCTTGTAGTTAATTTCCCTATCAACACAACCAACCATCTCACAAGCATTAACCAGCAGAGCTAAGGAAACTTACAGTTAGGTAGAAAGAAATAGTCATTTTTTGTCTTCAGAGCTCTCAAGGTTATTCAAAGTTCCAACTAGTGCTCCAAATGAGATAACTGTGCCTGATCAATACAGTGAACCATCCAGGAGTAGTTTAGTTCCTGTAAGCCAAATGTCTCCATAACAAAGCTCAATAAGAAGTTCCTGTAAACTCTCAGTTTCATAATATATATATAACTCTTGTGGACAGTTTGCATTCAGCCATTTTTTATTGTTCCGTTGGTTTTATCAGAATCTGACTCAATTGGCAATTTCCAGTTGACAGAACAGAACAGGATGCACTGCTGTGTTTGTGTTGGCAACCTTGTACCAACTGTCTGTCCCCAGGCGTCTAGGGCAGTCAAGTATACTGGAATGAAACTGCCCTGTGGAAGCTTTTACTCATCCTGAAGATCCTTTCAGCATTGCTTAGCCCACAAATTCATGGAGTGGACTGAAATGTAGTGGCTATAAGGAACAATGTATTTGTTTTTAAATTAATAAACCTTAGCATTATTGAGCTGTGATAAGACAAAAAAAAAAAGGGAAAACAAGTTTATGATATGAATTAAAATGAATGGAATTAGAGCTAAATGCTATATTATTAATTCCTGTGTTAGAGTTTTGAGTAGCAATCTACACACAGCTTGATTGGACAGTACATGCAATGTAAACAGAAACATAAGGTATTAACATTCCACCAGTGTTGGGATATGTCTATACAATTAAACTGATTTATTTATCAACCTTCTCCTCCTTGTGTTGTTATCCTGAGCTAGCCACTTCAGCAATGTCCGAAAAGACTGGCTATTTCTATTTGAAGCCAGTTAGCTATATAGTTTTAACTAATTTTCCGTGTTTACTTTAATATCAACAATAATGTTTGGATTTGACAAGGAAATAATACTAGCTAAAAGCACTGGATTCTCTTTAAGTTACGGTAGTTTCGGATACATGAAATAGGTCCCCTCCGGCGACTATTTCGCTTGCTACCGTGCGCCCGTCTAATTTTTGGTAAGGCGTAAGTGGCTTGTCACGCCGCTCCTGTGTAAACTGAGAAATTCGAGCGGAAGTTTATTATGAGTCAGAACTGCACGTCGGGGTAGAGCTAAAGAGAATCCCAGGTTAGCTAGTTTCAAATCAACAATTGGTAGAGACAGCACGAGTTGTCACGTTCACTTGGTGACAGTGTGCATTTTGCAGTAAAGTCTACTCTGTATAATAATCTGTCTGTGTAAGTAATCCCTCATTCCCAGACTGGGGTGATGATTCATGCAACATTACACTGGTACACACAGATGGATGGTAAAGATTTATGTTTCTGGATGACATACTATTCTATGAGGGATCCATTCTTTGTAGTCACCATTGGGAAACTGCAAGAACTAATTCAAAAGAGATAATGACATAGATGGAGGTGATAATAATTAGACGAATATGATTGTATTGATGATTATAATGATGATTGCTAATGATAACAATATTACCGATGATAATGATGATGATGATGATGATGATGATGATGATGATGATAATGATGATGATGATGATGGTGATGATGATGATAATGATGATGATGATGATGGTGGTGGTGGTGGTGATGATGACGACAATGGTGAAATAAATTTTTATAACTTATTAGCACTAGTCTTACCTACCAACACTGCACCATCAGCACTTCAGCATCAATGTGCAAAGAAGAGGTGAGTAAACATAAATAAAGTTTTTGCCAATAGCTATCTTGCAGCTAAGAGAAAATTTATTTAATATATTTCTACTGAAACCGGTTTATAGTTAAGAGCTACATTCATTGTGCTTGGTGTTAATTAATGCCACCTTTCTGTTCCAAAAATGAGTTACGTAAATTACTCTATAAATAGCAATGCTGGTCATTTTATTTGCTGCTTTGCTAACTTAAAAACAATAGCTATAGCTACCTATATCACAATCATGGCAGCTTATCATTACTGTCACCTATAAATCTGGTGAGTGTGGCCCAGCAAGTACATAAGGGACGAGTTAAGTATCATTAGTTGTTATGACTACAAAGAGAGGATGCAAGGAATTTTGAAGAAGAATAACTTATGGGGAAGTAGCTGTTTGGGTAAGTTATAAAAAACAACTAATGGATAATGTATTTTGGACGGCTGAATTATAGTCAGTATAATTTAAGGAGGACATTATAAATACAGAATTCTATTGACTACAGATAGATTACTATAATTTGAAATTCATTGTTTATTGGAAAACTTAGTTCTAGTAATTCACACCTTGACCCTGATTTCCACTGCCAATAAATGGTCGTGTGGCCCTCCCAATGTAATGAAAGGTTTCTGAGGATGAGTTACATCTTACAACTGTGTGGGAACTGGTCTGCATTGTGTGCTGCTAGGCCGCCTCTGCTCCTGAACCATCGGTCCCATTCCTTGCATTGTACTGCACCTTCTGTAGATTAATTGGTTTCATTTTATCTCCCTACACTTGTATGAAAATATTAAAAAAAACCCATGCAATTACTATTTTACACACCCTTCTTACCATATAATAAGCACATCAGTCAGTTAAAATCAAAGAAACCTGCATTGCACTAACCATTCAATTCTATGAGCCCCACAATTGAATACGGTACAAAGCAGTACTAAAAGCCATAACTTACTGTTCGCTAGAAAGAGGACACATCTTGTTTCTTCAGATTTCTTAGGAAAGGCTTACTCCAACTGCTGTGATAGCTGAAGCAATGCCTCACACAACTACTGTCAGCTTGTCTCACACAACTACTGTGAGCTTGCCTCACACAACTACTGTGAGCTTGCCTCACACAGCTACTGTGAGCTTGTATTGTTCCTGTAAGAACCCATTATTATCAATATTATTAGCTTTTCAATAGTACACCGGTAGTGATGCATTGATATTGATTAATTAAAGTGCTCTGTCAGGATATTAACATGGTGGGCATTAACTACAAATATCTAACAAGAGCGTATTAAATCCTTCGCAATCCAGTCCCACTTGTTAATCGGATAGGGACTTAAAATACACAATACAATGAACTATAAAAAAAACATAGCAGTGTCGTGGTGTCATGTGTACTACTGTATAATGAGAGCTTCTTAGACCTTTATTCATAATACCCTTAACAGTTCTGTCTACAATTCTGACCTCTTCCATTGTAATAGGGTGCTGTTGGTGCCAACCATGTTCAGCAAAGACTGAATTTCCCATCTCTTTTTCTACAAGCTCAACGAAAAACTGCTATTCATAATTATTATTTCTATTTAGAACATAATAATAATAGTGGTGATAGTAATAATAAAATACAATTGTGGAGACATGAGAAGGTATTTACTAGACGCAGTGATAATAGCTATAAAGAAGGTTAGCAAAACACTATGAAACAACATGAACTAAAGAAACTAGCCTAAATTACAGTTTTTTTGTAGTGAACAATTGAATCTTTTATCATTCATACCCTTTTCTCCTCAACTCCCCAAACAACACTTTCTTTGGCAACCTGTCATCTCAATTCTACACATCTCTAGGCAGATATAGAGACAATATAAGTGGCATAAGCTATAGTTGTTTTAAAGATTCTAATACCAGACACTTTGATTAAACAAAGTTGTGGAGGGACGAGGAATTCTTCTTGGGGCACCTTGCCACCTCAGATCTAATGCACACAGTTGATGTACCACCAACCCAATCTCTTCAGGTTAGGAATCTTAGAATATTGAACTGCATGCTATTAAAACTAAAAAAGAATGAAAGGGAATGTAATTGGTGTCCAACTCGCAGTATCAAAATATGCTTAACATAACAATGATAACAAAAAGTGACAACCCATTACAACAACAACACAGTTCAGTCATGCATATGATGCAAACATGCGCTCCACTCTCCTGTCTTCCCACTCCTTCCTGTGGAACTGGCCCCACGAAGGTTAAAAGACCTTATTTGGTCTACAAGTAATATAGACACTACAATCAAAAGGTGACAAGCTTTATCCTTCTTTGATCTGTTCATTGTTTCTAGTAGACTCTATTGAGCTCTTGCTCTATGCTATTATGTAGTAGTAAGGCTGTCAACCACAAGATACTGTGCTCAATTTATAGTTGTTACAAGGTAATTACTACTTATGTAATGCCTTTGTATAGAAATGGAAAGTTATTTTGATGCTGCTACAGCATTTAGCACTGTTTTAATTAATAGTGAACAATATAGTTAGAAAACTACTCCTTCATTGAATGATTCACATATCGTATGCAATTATAACAATTAACATTTAAGAGTCACATAAGTGGCCTACAAAACACTATCTGATATGTTATACAATGATGTGCTAAAATTTCCAGAGGCTATTATACCAAGAATGCTTTATTTATCATTATTACCAAAGCATCATCAGTTGCTAATCTTATTATGACAAGGACTTTAATGAAAACACATTATAAGAAAATTCCATTCGTTCCTGTGGGCTTAAAAGTGCACACTCTTCATCAGCAGTCACTGCAGGTTAAATTTCACTGTATAAAGGAACAAGCCATTTACAATTGTGTCACTAGCATAAAGTCGACTCAGCAGTAAATCCTGTAGTCAGAACATCAAATGTAATTAGTATGGAAAAAAAATTATTTAGTGATAGATAAATTTCTGGGAAAGTTAGTAGCTTCATGCAGTCATCATGGTCATTCTACCCAGCAGTGAGTTACAATTGGATAAGAAATATATCAAACTCTTGTAATAATGATATAATGTTTGTAATTGTGCAGCTATTGTCCTACTCTATGACATTCTTCATTGTACAATTCAGTACGTTAATTAAATTCTTTTTTAATAAGATATGAAATGTATGTCATTCACACTTTTTTTCCTAGCATTCTAGTATTTATTAGATCTTCTCAATCTTTTTTACTGGCTTTGCTTTTTGTTGTTGTTGTTTTTTTGTTTTTTTTTAAAGACTGGCTGTTGCTTGAGGTCAAAACCTAATGGATTTGATTCCTGTAAACAGCCACCTTTTCATTCCAAAAATCCGTTAAAGTAGCGACAATATGTCCAATGTTCAGGTGCCTTTATTATTATTCCATTTCAATCAGTGATGGTGAAGACTTTCTTCTCAGCCAATGAATCTCCTTCAAACATTGGTAATAACCTGTTGCTATAAGCTGTTAGCTGATAATGATGTGTTCGGGTTTTTTTTACTGTAGGTGATGCAGGCGCTTACTTGGGGAGTGTATTTTTCCTTGGCTACATTCCTGGCTGCTATGTGTTTGCTTTCTTGGCTGACAAATTTGGTCGTAGACCAGTCCTCTTGCTGGCTATCTTTGGGAACACTGTGTGCTTGATACTGTTTGGATTTAGTCTTAACTTCGCTTGGGCTCTCACATCCCGGTTTGCCTGTGGGGCTTTTGGAGGAGTCCTATCTGTAGCTAGGACTTACAATGCTGAGGTATGTGTGCAAGATGAGATGGTTGGTTTTCGCTATAGTGGCTGTGGTCTATTTAGAAATAGTGTCCATCTGTTAGTATTATGAATATTCAATTAACTCTGTTTCATATAATATGTCTTGACTTGTTGCATAAGTGATCAACGTAGCTAGTAGTTTTATGAATTCCTCATCATTTTTTAATTAGTTACTAGCTACCAAGTGTTATATTAATTTTCAATAAATGTAATTTGCTCTGTTGTGTCAGACAGATAACAGACGATAGTAATCGAACCATCGGATTTGCTACGATTGGTAGTATGTCTATCATGGGAAGGACTACAGTGAGTTTAATGCTGATCATTATTCTCATGAGTGAGCAACAATTAGAATACTGTCTCTGGTTTCCAGGGACTAGTAATTGGTGGGTTTCTCTCTGAGCCAGTCAGCAAGTATCATCAATTGAGTCCAGTAACTATATTTCATCGGTTGAAGTTTTTGCTACCTTGTCTAGTTGGGTCATTTTTTGGACTGTTCAATTTTATGTGTAAGTTAATGCCAAAAACAATAACTGAAATAGTTAATTCTAGCTAGCTAATCCCATAACTATTGATTATGTGATCATTTAGGTGGATGTTTTTTCTTAAAAGAAACATTAAAAAGAAAGTATGCAAGAAAATCATTCCAAAGTTCCATTGATGAGAAAGAGGAAGAAGACAGCACAACCATGAAGAAAACTTTGCTTTTAAGCTGTATAAAAGATAAAATAAAAAAGTTATTGATGATGTTAAGACCAATATTTCAAACAAAAACAATTGTCAGCATGATGCTGTTCGGGACGACTCCATTTGCCCTTTTACCCTCTACAGAGGTAGTGGAAAGATACCTTTTATGAAGAGTGTATTTGTATTCACATTTTTTTATTGTACTATTATAATTAATAGCTAAAATCACTTTTGCTGGTATTCAATTGGATCAGAGAGGGTGTTGAATTAGAGGATTCTTTATTAGGCATTATAATTATCTCAACTTCAGTTGCAACCACTATTACCCAGGTGAGTGTGTTGCGCTGTGAGTGTATGTGTGTGTGTATTAACTGTATCTGACATAGGTCGTACTGTATTACTGGATTACTAAATACATTGGATACCTCTGGACCTTTCGACTGACTTCTCTTTTCTTGGCTGGCTTTCTGTTGGCAGTTCCATTCAGTTCCAAACTCATGGGACCACTTACAGTAGTGTTCCAGAATGAGACTTCTACTGGTAATCTTTCGGAATCTTCACAATTATATGCGGACAAATCAGAGAACCAAGACTCATCAAGGAAAATGTGTTGGGTGTGGTTGGCAGTGGGGGCCCTAGAGTCAGTACAAACCCTATTGCGGTAATTTAAAAATAATTGAATCAATCTGCTATGAAATTTTTTTTTTCCAGAATATTGTATACAACTGGTACTCCGGCTATCTTCGGCAGTGCCACTACAGTAAGATTAATGATTATTGCAGTCTCCTTAATTTATCAATCATTAGATATTTCTAATTTTCTTATCATAGATGTTAAATATGATTTTTAGCTTCACCAATATGAATAAAACCTTGTTAGCGGTGTGCATATGGAAATAATAAAAAATAATTTTAAAAAAATATTTTGATATTCTATTTTAGAGTGATTAGTTGAAGTTTTATTGTAGGCAGAATCTAGGAGTTTCATAAATGGGATAGGACAGTCTTTATTTGGGACTAGTTCACTTGCAGTGGCCTTTATTTCTGGACCACTTCATAGGTGGAGCACAAGCAATGGTGAGGAAATTATGCAATTATGGCACATTAGAGTGAGCAGTATAGTAATTGCACAGACTATTGTAAGAAAAGTTTATGCTAAATTGTTCAGAATACAAAGTTCATCCTCAGAGATTACTTAGTTTCAAATGACACACCTGCAGATGGAAGTAATTTTGTGTGTATTGTCTATCATGCAGGTCTCCCTTGGTTCCTAAACTACTACTTTCCTTTTGAGTTGGTGGCCATGTTCATCCTTACTGCTGGAACTATCAGCTTTCTTCTGCCAACATCTGTGTCTGATTATGGTGGTAGGAAAAAAGTTTCAGAGTCAGAGCCAGCCCACTCTCCACCAATTGAGAACTCAATAGAGTCTGGTTCATTTTTGAGATCAGTTCAATCTGAAAGTGATAATTCAGACGTAGGATAGGCTACATAAATCCATTATCATAACAATTACTTTACGAAGCATTTAGCTACTTTATCTTTTCCTGGAATTTCACAACCATGATGAAAATTTCATTCTATCATTTTGGTATTCCATGCAGTTTGCCTTCATCTGCTTAAATATTATGCATATTAGTTCATTTTACTTGAAAAAAGCATATGTACATGTATTTATTCGATACAATGACATTTATTGTCATTAGAACATGTAGTTTGTGTATTGTGACAGAGGAAGTCTAAACTGCTTAGGTCCTTCAGAGAGGGACACTATAACTTAGTGTACACACCTTGAAGATTTGGACACATACTGTCCCTCAGATTGCACTTAATGTCCCTCCAACTCTGTTTTTAGAAGCAGTCACTATGCAGCCATTGTGAACTACAATTTTTAGGGTCCTTCAGGCCCTATGCAGTACCCTCGCTGCACTCCGCACTCGGGATGTCTAAGACTTTCAGGATCCCAGAAATGGTAGTTCCCTCTGAGGTAGTTTATTATGTAATAGTCACAATCACTTGAATTACCAAATGAGATTGAGATGTGGTAGTTAATATAAAACCGAGAACATTTCTTACTATTTCAACTTTGGTAGCTATGCTAAAATAGGAATTGCAAGAAATCTTCAGTCCAGGTGTGATTACACTTAGAGGGTACACAAACAATAGAACACTTCATGTAATGATTGACATGTAAAAAAGACTACAACTTGATAAGAAGATGTTATTGGCTATTTATCTTTATCTGCCATGAATCATATTGCATCCTACTTTGTTTTTTAAGTTCTCTGATATCTAATCTAGCTTTTATGCTAATTACACACAGAAGTCAGCATCTTTCCAGAAGTTAGCTACAGTGACAACTTCTTGACATTAACTACCTGCTATATTCTGACATTGGTGTTCAGAGCAATTGAAGTGAACATCAACTAAAGGTCAATACACAGCATCTACTCTATTAGATGCAGGTGTGAGAGTATAGCTATATTAATTGTCCATCAGAATTCGGAACCTGCTAGAGTGGAGTGTTTGATGAGGGGATCATAATTTATCCCTCCAAGAAGAGTAGTATTAGCTATTATTGGCACATGGCAAACAATATTGTTGATGAAGCCGGCGCAATCTGCTTTTTTCATACAACGACATTCTGTTCAATGTTTTAGGAGAATTAATTGATAGAATTATTATACTTTATCATGTCAAGCAGATTGCAAACTTACAGCTTTGATTGGCACATGCAAATGCTTCTATGTCAGACACAGTGGTGTAGGAAGCTGTTTCGGTAAGGGTATGGTGGCTCCAAAAGCATGTTTTTGGTGGTTAAAAATGCTCATGTGAGAAATCACCTCATAAGAGAGAGTCCCAAATTATGAGGAGGTTCCAGCCCCTGGATTTCCCCCCCCCCCCCCCCCCCCCCCCCCCCCCTCCCCCCCCCCCCCCCCCCACCCCTCATATTTCTCTCTCTGCCCCCCTTGGAAGGGGGGGGGTGTTTTTTTTGTTTGTTGG
>WLWI01001431.1_pt1 | contig 20743 bp, 13 predicted proteins | sample 6701501 | NCBI WGS metagenome assembly WLWI01 (sample SAMN12718690, study PRJNA515312) | sponge metagenome | isolation source: marine sponge | host: Mycale hentscheli | place: New Zealand: South Island, Marlborough, Capsize Point | collected 2014-11-01 | reverse complement strand
TTCAAGACGCTTTACCAACTTATGTGATTAGTGGTGCGGGCGAAAAAATACCATATAAATAAGCGAATAAAAAAATAAAATAAATAAATAAACACCACAGAATCTCACTTGTGTAATCCATTCGCTTGCTCACCAATTATTAAAAAGTTTTTTTTAAGACCTGTGATATACTCTAGGAATTTCTTTGATAGAATGAAACAGACAATAATTTTTAGAGTTCTTGCTCAATACCAATAACATTACTTCTAATAATAGCAATTTTTTCTCGTTCTATCAGCCAATATTGTTAATTAAAACTTAAACCAAATTAATTATTTAATCTAATCCTGTGTTAAGTTTTAATTAATAATATTGGCTGTTAGAACGAGAAAAATTTGCTATTATTATAACTATTTCAGCTGAGAATGGCTGAAATATAACTCCTCCACCTTACCATACAAACTCACCAGAAATATAGGAACTATGGCCATAGCTAGAAATTACACAAACATCACAGCACTATAACATGTGTCCAAGTAATAATATATGATTTCTTACATAGAACATTAATTAGCAGCAGGACATAGAGAGGTGTGACCAAGTAGGACTGGACTGATGACGCTATTATGGTAGACTGTGGAGAAAAATAAATTAAGTATACAATATAATAATTAATATACTTATATATGTATATATATTATATTACAGCATGATTAATAAGCGATTGAAGAATTATAGCTAATATAAAGTAAATTATAGCCTACAAATAATTATCATAACATTATACCACTGAACCACTTACCGCAACTGCCACTCCCATCAAGCCAAACATTACACCAAGAGCCAGTTTCTAGTAATAAAATGTTTATATAATTCATAATATTAATGTAAATCATTAGAGTATGCAAACAAACCATCCGAAACTCTGCTATATTTATTAATATGGCTAAAAATTAACTATCACAATTATCATTCTGGAGACATGGCTAAGATATTAGGAGTCCTCATTTGTTCTGGCCCTATCATAACTCTAAAGTGATTAACAAAGTCAATTCAATACTTAAATCTGCAAGTGTTCCCCCTGTGCCTTCCCAAGCTATAAATCTGCCTCCCACACCCCCCCCCCCCCATATCCCCTGTAACTCTCTGCTGTAGCTTAGTCTCGCGTAGCCAGACCCTTTACCAACCCTAACCGCTACGCGGGGAAGGAAAGGGTCTGGGAACATACAATACAACGACTTGTTCAGTAGCACCCTAAAAAGGGTGCTTAATTATCACATTCCAGCAAGCTTGCGGTATACTGTGTGACGTCAACATCACATCTGGGAGGGTGAGAACGTTGCGTAACTTCGTCAAACTGGTGAAGTTGTTTTCGTAGACTATTTATAAGCACTCCTGGCAAGCAATAAACGTACCAGCATGAATAGGAGAGCTGCTACCCGGCCGTGGCAGTGACGTCATTGGCTACCGCAAGCATTGGAATGTGATAATTGGAGCACCCTTTTTGGGGTGCTGCTGAACAAGTCGTTGTATTGTATGTTCCCAGACCCTTTCCTTCCCCGCGTAGCGGTTACGGTTGGTAAAGGGTCTGGCTACGCGAGACTACCTTATACCTACCAGGGACAGATCCATACTTTTTAAAGCTGTTTTAGAAATTGGTACACAGCAATACGGTTTTTACGACTTTCTGAGGCTTGAGTATTAACCTTTAGAACAATAATAGCCACAAGAACATTTTGACTTTCTGACATGCACGCTTGATACACAGCAATACGGTTTTTACGACATTCTGAGGACTTCATGGCTTCTCTGGCTTTAGCATTAACCTTGGCTTAGTAGAAAACAAATTACCCACAAGAACATTCCGACTTTCGGACAAGTACGCTACACAAACACTTAAGGCACATTATTGGGAAAACAAGCATACTTACAGTTGATCGAAGAACCACACTTCCTACAGAAGAGACTTCCCAACACCAGAGAAAAGAAGTAAAGCACTGGACGCACATAACAAATCTGAATCGTACGCGGTAAGATTTGTATGCTCATGTCAGCGCGCCTGGTTCTAAATAACAGATAAATAATTGAATGTGCATGGTTGTACAGCAGCACTCACAGTCGTCTGCTATTTCTTGACGATGGCCAGCATTCTTGATCGTTAAACCAAAGGATTGTGTTTACTGGAGAATGGGGTTAAAATTGGGTGGACCACCAAGTCAACACAAAAACACAAGGATCAAAGTATTAAATGACATACTACGTCCACAAATATATATAAACAAACGAAATGTCCCTGATATTCAATTGCGTTAACCCTCATATTGTCTCGCTCGCTTCTCTCGCTCGTAAACATGTTGACAACAGGGGAAGGTCGAGCAGGCGAGCGAGATATTGTTAGGGGTGGACAATTGAAAAACAGCTATACGTTCGATGTTGTATGTATGTATGGATAGACTGGACGTATACCGCCTAAACACACGCGCGGGCTCTTTTTTTCCCATAAAAACACGACTGTTTAGGTTGAACCTCTGTTTCTTCTGATATTACAGCATTAAAATGTTTTCAACTTAGGGTCCCAATTGTGAGAGTATTCCTGCGTAACTTTGTTTGCTTTCTTTCAAAGGTTCGTCAAGACACGACCACCCTAGAGAACGACGCATGCGCTGTGTATTACACTATTTTGAGGTCTAAAGGACTATGCGTTGGTAATCAATAGTGCAAGCTTTCAGGTATATGCCCAACCCATTCTCGCGTAGCTATATACTTTACCTAACGCTACGTTGAGAAATCGTCTCGAGGTACTTGTGCGTGGTGCCAGTTCAGTTTTTCACCTGTTCCCACTTTATTTGTGTAGGACCATTGGAGAACTCAAACTTCGCCCCTACCCCCCCCCCCCCCTCCCCACTCTAAAAGCTCAAGCTAAGAACAACAACATTTCTCAAGGATATCTATTTTTTAAGTACTGAAGAAATTTTCATTGTCCTCCACTTTTCGTCTACCAATGATTATCATCTCACTAACTACTCTGTAGATACTTTAGTGTGGCCAGATCCTTTTCCATACGGCTACGCGGAGAAAGAGTTAGGGACAGTTCTCGTTAGTGGTATACTGATTACTTTTACTGGCTCCTACATTTGCAGGTCGCCGCTACCCGCACACGACAATATTGTATTTACGCAGGTGCAGCAGTCACAAGCGCTCTCTTACGTACGTTCGCTATAGGATACCCACTCATTTCACAAACGCTAGGGTTGGAGACAGCCTAAAAATGCTAACTAACCACACACACACACCCCAAATGACGGGGGGTTAGCACAGCCCAGCAGCCACGGTGCACGATTGTCAACCGACCCTGCAAACTAAATTTCACATTGATCTCAGAATCTTAAACAGTCCAGACTGAATAGCGGAACTTATCAGAACTGACTAAATCAAATTAACTTCCCTCGACTAAATAAAAGGACGTTAAAATGATATAAAGCTTACCATTATAGATCTTTTGCACATTATTTGGACCATGAAAGTAAACTTCTGGTTCGGCAGGGATTAGGTACGTCGCCTGAAAAACCGCACAAGCGACGGCACAAGCAAATCACTGAAAAAATTCCTATGTGCTGTGAACGTGCTCAGCTACAATAGGGGGCGGGGTGTTCAAGGTTTTTGCTTTATGAGATCAACTACCCATAAATACAAGTATTACATTACATTTAGGACTATATTCATTGGTTCAAAGCAACTTTCTAATAGATATGAAGCAAATTATATTTATTTTGACATATAACTTTGGGCTAGGTGTGTGTCACAACTGGCTGACATAATTGTCATTGCCAGAGTGTATATATTATGTCTTCTCTTTCAGCTACTATTGGAATGCAGCACTGATAGCCACATGCTAGATTGATGGATATGAAGCATCAACTATCATGTTGTGTGAACACAAAAAGTAGTTACCCCAGCCAGAGATGGATGTGCTCTCATCACTAGCCCTGCGCATTATAATCACTAGCTACTATATGTCTCAGTTATTGTTGTAAAAACATATAGTTAGGTGCGGAAGTTTTTTTTCTGGATAAGATAGTCAAAAATTTCCTACCCTCCTCTTATCCCCACCCCCTCCTCCAACTAGATTACTTTTCCACCTCCAATAATCGCGAGCGTCTAAAGAGTAATGAGCGCGCCCCTTCTTAAGAATGTGCTGAGTCAGGAATTTTGCTATTCATCGTCCTTTTGTAATCTGGCAGACCAAGCTCTTGCTGTTTTTTTTTTCAATTTTAAACGGTTAAAAAATAAAGTTAATTTTTTTTGGAAAAAAAATAAAATTTTCCCCCCCCCCCCCACCCCTCCTTAAAAGAGCCCCCCCCCCCCCCCCCCAATAAAACACCCTAGATACGCCCTGATTTCTTGTTCAGCATCTAAGCGCGCTAGATGATGAAGTCAATTATTGTCAGCAAAATATGACGGTACAAATTACTTTTTATCGGTTAATTATAACAGCATGGCCAAGAGATCAACAACCGTTACTGGTAATGAAAAACTCAGCCAATAAGCCTATAATTGATAGATGGATACATTATGGTATGTCTGAAGGACCCCTCTAGCTTTATTATTCTAATAGATGAGCAGGTGTTGCTTTTGACTAACTAGCTAATTTTATCAGAGCTACATGTCATGGATTTCTAAATATTATTGGGTCACATCCTAATTGTAAATTATTGTGTATGTTTTATAAGCCTGAATAAGTTGTTACACAACATAGCTGGTTGTGCAGTGCATAACTAAATAGGTGCTTTGCATGCAGTGTTCGAAATGTTTAGCTGTGGTGTTTTATTATTGTTTGTATAAGTGTGCATGATATTCCAATCAAAAGTGTCATGCAAAAGGAAATTCTCTTGTTGTTGTTAGGTGGTCACGCACCTAGTAGAGCCAAGATGCCTATACACTAAGCAGGCTCTGTGAGCCATGCAAGAAAAGCTCCTGGAGCAGGCCTGAACTTGTATAGAACAGCCTCTCCTCACAGCAATTGGTGTGAGCACTCAAATTCCCACCTGGACCATTGCAATTTCAAAAGAAAACACCTTGACTTGCATCCCAGCAAATGCCAGGAACCCAATCACAGCTGGGTGGACTGGTAGGGCTAGTGTGAGGCAGATGGAAAAAATAGATGGAAAATTGCCAGACTGGGGCTCAAACTCAGGACCTCAGGCTATGAGCCAAGGACACAACCACTGCATCTTACAGCCACCACACACACACACACACACACACACACACACACACACATACATGCACACACATACCATACTTGTCAAGTTGCACTATTTATGCTGTGTATATAGCACACATGAAAATCATTGCCCCACTTAATTATGTTCAAATGTTCACCATTTGACAAAATTCTTGCTCAGTGTAAAAGTACCTGGTGGATATCATGATTATTGGGTAATTTGATGAAGGCAAAAAAACATCATTACTAGATCAGAATGTCTGAATAGCACAAAAACACATTGCACAAACAAAAACTTTTTTTCCTAGCTATATCACCCGGGATATCCTCATAATGTTATTTTTAGCATGATATTTCATGGTGTATTGGCAAGCTCATTACCCTAGTAGTTATAGCTAGTGGGCCTACTTTACAAGTTATCCTAGTTTTTAGGATACCTTAGATAGCCATAGCCTACCCAGCCTGGTTAGAGCAGCTGCTAAAATATCTGCTGGGGGTGTGGGTAGCCCCTATGGCCAACTTTACTACTCCAGTGAGCTAACAGTCCTAGTAAGTATTATAGCAGTGAAGATATCTAGTGTAATATAGAATAAATCACTTATTACACTAGGCAGAGCGATATGGCAAGATATTTCACTGTTAGGCTTTCTTTTCATTCTTCTTTGGCTCCTGAAAATAAATTAGCCTGCTCATGAAATATTTCACCATATCACACTCTACTAAGTATTTTATACTATGTGTGTGCTTTGGAGGAGTGTAAACATAATTATTCAATTGTTGCTACGAAGTGAAATAAACGTAAGGAATATTTAGACTCATGCACCTGTTCTGAACTGCAGAGCAGTTTACCATATTTCTTACTAAGAATTGATATCAGAAAAATCCTGCATCATTATTCTGACAAGGTGTAACAAAATTGCATGTGCAAGATTTACTGTAACTAGAAATCTGCAATTTGTTCATCTAATAGCACCCAATTCATATTTAATTATTTATGGGACGTTCACAGCCACAGCAAGGAGTGATGGGCACTGAAGCTATGTCACCCAGCACTTATTGCACACTGAGTTTTGATAGATGATAATTACTGTAAATTAATTATGGAATGCATTCATTAATAAAGTAACTGTGGGTACTCTGCATGATTATAATTGTTGATCCTACACAGGGAAATGTTTTTCTAGCTTGATCTAAAGAATGGATTCTTGTTTCAAGAAGTGGGAGATTTATCAAAAGATGATAGTCAAGAAATGTGTGATGCATCATCATTATGCAATATGGCTGGACTAAGGTTTCCGGTGATCATCTTAATATCATTTTACTTTTCTTTGGCACTACGGAAAATCAGTTTAGAAACTTTTACATACAGCGCAGCTTGCTACGATTTTAGCACAGAGAGGGTGGGGAGCCCCTAGAGAGTTTTACAGCCAACTCTACACCATGAGTAACCAACCCTAGTACAAACTACTGCAGTGAAGATATCTAGCATGGAATAAACCACTTATCAGAGTGATATGTTAGCCTACTCATGAAATATTTTGCCATATCGCACTCTGACTCATGTAATATTAAATATGTGTGTGTGTGTGTGTATATACATAAAAAATATACATTTACATAATATGATTATACTCTATCTATGATTTCTCAGAATTATGCCTTGAATCCCCAGTGATTCCTTATTTAGTTTAACTATATTTACAGATTCATGTGAGTCCATATTAGGTTTAATCATATTCATAGTTGAGTGTGTTAGTATTTGGTTTGATAACTGTCTGGGAATGAATTCATCTAATGTATTTTTTAGCAAGCCTAAATGGTAATCCACTGAGTCTAGTAAATGTATGTGGTACAAACAATATGAAAATGCAAGATGTAGATATTGTTTGTACCACATAAATTTACTCGATTCAGTTGATCTACATCGTGAATAAATAATATTATGTTTCAATAAATAAATACTTCATGTTTTTTCTATCTTGCAGCAAAATATTTAGTGAATAATTAACAGTAGATAAATACTTATAGCCAGGTTTTCATAGCTACTTACAAGCAAATTACTTAAATATGCAGTTGGAGAGCAATCATTATAGTAATGTAATTTCTAATTGAAGTTGTTCATTAAAATGACTCTCATGACAATCTCCGACCACACTCATTAATTAATTTCATTGTCCCTCCTCCTCCTCCCAATTTACGAGCAGGCACACTCACATACCACAAGCACACACAATTGGTCTATAACATACAATGAGGCCTAGAGGTGATCATATCACCCATTTTTTCCATAAATCCACACCACTACATAATTATAGCCTCAGTAATCACAACTGTAAGAGCCCGTCAACATTATGCAGCAACAGGAAATAACTAACAAAGCAGGAAATTAAATATACATGATATTATGAGCAGTACCACAAAAAAATATCAACTATCCCATAGTTTACCTTTCCCATGTTCTGCAGCATCTGTTGTCTTCTTTCCTCTTTCAATCTCTTACACTCTCACTTATAATATTGTCATGCTTGGGCAAGATGTGTTAACTGTTTTGTCTACTGGGTTCCGGAAGCTTTGCCGTTTTACCTTTGGCAATGGATAATTTCTTCCAGCATAAACAAGAGCATTACAATGTGAATTGTGATAACTCCCCATTATTAAAGGTCAGGTAATTAACTAGATATCTTGAATTAATGGGTATTGACAAGAAATTGCATATTCCATTTTTCACATTATAGAATTATTCTATCTTATTGGAGTAACGGAATATGAGGAAAAGTGGATTAGCTACAATATGCTAAATATTAGTTCAAAATATACTCAATACTCACCAACTCATGCTTACTTTTCCTACATACAAAGCTAAGAATGTTTTAGAATCTTTTGCTTCACCTAAATAAGTTCATAACAGACTTTAACTGCATGGATGATCTAATAAAAATGCTAGATCACAGCAATTTGACACTCAAGTGAAAAAAAAACACATGTTATTTCACACCGTATAAATTAAGTACATGATGTGGTGGTAAAAATTTTAAATCACAAATGTGAAGAGTAAAGGTGTCTTCAAGTCTGTACCAAGTTTGGAGCCAGTGAAACCTATACTTTGAAAAATAACAACAAAAATTCAAAAATGGACAAAAAAGAAAAATACATTTCCACTCATGCTCAATTTTCCTCATCTCACTATTTAAACCAGAACTTTGCATCATTTCTCTATCACTATTCTTTCTCAGTTCCCTCCACTTTCTTTAAAGATTTAGTTTTAGCTTAAATTTTAACTGAGCTATTTCTTCACGTAACTAGGCCAGCTACAGAGGGAATCCATTATTATTAGTGGATTTACACAACAGATGCTGAACGTGAGCTTAATGCAAGGAACAGTTAACAAAGATCCAGACTAAGATCACAGAACTGAAAGGAAAGCCACTTCGTGAGATCAAGTTAACTAGTACATCATCGCCAGACTGCTTCCGACAACATTGAGCTCTATGAAGCAATCCAATGCTGAGTGTTTGAGTTGATCAGTGAAGGTGACATGTAGGTGAAAGTGTTATGCTACAACATCATACACAATAGCCATTGCAAGATACTCTCTGCAACTCAAAAACTTGTTAATCAAGTCACCTACTCACTCTTTAGTGACCTCAAAGATATCTGTGAATTGTCTAAAGTTGTCGTGCTGTCCATGCAGCAAAGAATCACAGTGCCCTACAAAAGGAAGTCAACCGCTATCATATTATGAAGACAAAGGACTATATCGATGATAAATGACTATCTGTCATACATAAGAAAAGCCATGTCAGCTCATGAGACCAGGAGCTGAAGGCGCATTAGATATTACGAAAGACAAAAAAGAAGCCACTTTAATGTCACCAGAGCCAACAATAATTAACCAAAGTTATCTAAAGATTGACGTTCCACCATTCACTGGTAAACCCACTTACTGTCATGACTTTATCAAGCTCTTCAAAACAACTATAGCAAAACGAGAGAGATACCTTACCGACCCTGAAAAATACAGTTTGCTGCTGAAGTCTGTACCAACCATCTGGGGACTCAAACGTGTTAAAGATTACACCATATACAACAGCTCCTCGTGGCAGCAAAGTTTGATACATGTATGGATCATGAATGATCTTGCCATTGCGCCACCATCAAGCCATACATCCGTCAACACACCCAAACGTTTAGTCCTGCCTACTGCTATGGTTGAAGTCTGTGAAAGGCTCATTTTGCTGCCTGTTATTTGACTAAGGGTCTGCTCTTTCATTGATCAACTAATGCTAGCTAAAAAGATTCTCAGCCACCTATTGACACTGTTTCTGTGCTCAAACAATCATATGTGATGTAACCTGGACTTTCTCGCTGACCAAAATCTTGGAGGTTCTCTAGACATCCTCATCAGTAGTCTGGTCTTCAGCAACTGCACCACTAACCCACCACTGACATCATCGCAAGAGCAACTCCACCAATCTTCAGCTGGAATATTATTGGTCCTCCCAAGAGACAAACCCTAGCCTGTTAACCTGGAAGCTCTTGAACGTATTTGAGATCAAAACCAGATCTGTGCTGACCAAGCAGTCATCAACCACTCTACAACACACATCATGTCCACCTACACCAGGCAACTCTGGTGTGGGGGAATAGGTCAAGTTATTAAGCCTGATCTTCTTCCTCCTGAGAATGCCGCCACCAAATTCTAGTAGCTGTTGTATTAGGTCCCTTATTGCTACCGAATGAATAAGTTTAGGTTTTAATCCAAACACACAGACAGAAAACAACAAAGACATAGGCAAAGAAAAGAACTAACTCTAACATGTACGCTCTGGCCCTTTATATAAGAAATACAGAGACTCTAAATAGCACACACCTCACATGGCTCCACTTGCACATGACACAATGACACAGCACTATTCATGACTCTAATTCACACGTACACATAATGACCACATCTGGCACATGGCACGTAATGGCACACAGTTATACAGTCTCGACTTGTTATACACACATACATACATACACCCTAGGACAGTACAGTTCATGGGCATTCCAGCCCCACATCTGGTGTCATATGTATGTGTGGAGCTTTAACTCTCAATTCTTAGTGGCTTCTTTTGAAATATTTCACCATATCACACTCTGACTCATACAATATAAATAAGTAATATCTAAGGAATGTCATTAAATGAAATTTCAGGAAAACATGAACACATACAAAAATTAAAGAATAAACTTGTTTGTACATTTAATGAGCACACGAATATTTCTGTTAGCTAACATCACATAATAAGGGTTGTAGTATATTATATTGTTTATTTAAGTGTTCGTACATCTTCATAAGCAATATTCAGAGACACTTTAACTTTCTGTTCTAAACTAATATCTTCATAAACTGGAACTTCAGTTTCACTATGGCCGTGGTGTTGAAAACATTTCTTTTGAATAATGAAACCCAAACTCGATCCAGTTATCCCAACAACTACTCCAAGCAAACATGTTGATGCAGCGATACTTGAAACAATTGCAACATTTATATATTTCCATTGATTATCTCTTATACATTGGGAACAGCTACAATTGGTTGTAATGCAAGTAGTAATCTGTTTAAAAAATTCAATAATATTTATATATAAGTGGCAAGTTCAAGTACTCCTAAATACCCATCATTATTACAATCTCTTTGGCTAAACTACCTAATTAATAAACTTTTTTCTCAAACTTTAAATTGAATTTGGATTACATTTGCACATACAATTATGTAAATTTCTGCCTCTTTAGTTGTACTAGAAGCGTATCATCCAACTACAATCAAATCAATCAAAAGTTATGTTAATAATATTAGAATATTACTTACTTTTTCAATTTCAGCACCACTATCTAAAACAAAATAATACTAAAATGTTATTAATTAAAAATGGAATAATTGTTACAGAAATGTAATTAGCATGTTGATTAAGACTTCTAGTGGTCACAAACACAAGACATGTAAATTATAATGCTAATTTGAAGTTTAATGCTATTCTAGAACGAAGTTGGGGTATTGAATCATTATTATGAGTAAGTTAATACCTAAATCAAGAGATTGTTAGTCATCTCCACAATCAGAGTGTGACAAACAAACAGACAGACAGACAGACAGACAGATTAACACTCAGGACCACTACTCTAATCCTCTTGAGTATGCATGCTGCTTTAAAATCATTAATTTTTTTATTTAATTATGATCACAGAATTGAAAACAACTAAGTACTATTATAGCAAATTTTCTCAGTTCTAACTGCCAATATATATTTAATTAACACTGAACACTAAATATATATGGGCTTAGAACTGAGAAAATTTGCTATAATTATAGTTATTTCTTCCGAGAATTGCTGGATCATCAAACAAGTACTACAAGAATGTGACAAAAATCAATGAATCTAAAAACAAAGAGAAATAAACAAACTTATGAATGAATGATTCAAAAGAACAAAAATAGCAGAAATAAAATAATAATCGTAATTAAATAAGTACAATAAATAATATATAAAATTATTATTATTAGTAGTAGTAGTAGTAATGAATGGAACAGTAATAAATAACATATTAAAACATTAAAAGTAATAACACTGATGGTATCACACTCACTATTGATAAACACATAGCTAAGCATAAATGTCATTAAAACAACTTACTAGTGCTATTCTTATCACTCATTGACGGTGTAGAAAATAGAGCACTCCGATTCCAATATCCTTCTTTTGTACAATGTAATACAAACGATTGATTACTTGAATCACTTTGCAACAATGCTATTGTGCTGTGATTAACATATGCAATATAGTTAGTCAGTAATAGTTCATTAGATCTCATTATTAACGGGCATCTCCCTAAAGCAACAAACATTTATATCTAGTATTTTGTTAAGTTAAGATTGCTATAGCTATAGGAGTTATTACCAAAATAAAAGACAGACTTGTACAATCCTGCACAAAGGGATACATTAATAGTATATTCAGTGTCATTTTGTAGAATAAATGAAGCAGAACAGTTATTTGCAGCATGTACATCAGCTGATGATGATGATGATGATGATGATGATGATGATGATGAGATATTATAATACTGGTTCTCATTATTACTTCTGCTGCAATTCCAAAAAACAGTAAAGTTGAAGACATTCCTCTGAATGAGACTATTTTGTACAATATTTATATATGAAGGTAATAAATCTAAAGTATTCAATAAAAAGGCATAAGTATTACACACAGCGTAATATTAAAATACACTGATCATGAAGATATACTTATATTAGCAAGTCAAAGAATACATAGTGAAACCCAAATCCACCCCACCCACCCCCCATCCCCCTCTCCCTCCTTTCCTCAAGCTGCCCCTCTTGTCATATTATTTTCGTATGCAACTACTAGACTACTACATAATGGGTTCATAAATAGTGGCAGAAGAGGCACACAGTGGAGTTACTCTCATTTGTAAGTCCACCACTTAATAGGTCTGGTAGCATAAATGTGATCCATCAAAGTCTTTAATTTTAACCAAATAGTGTCTGATTCGATATGTTTTCTTAATCCATATAATTCTATTCTTTCTAAGCCTTTTATTTCATATAAATACCTTCATAATAAGAAGTGACACTATTATTCAAACTGAGGGTTTCATCATTGCAGGTCAGGAGATAACTCTTGAGATTCCTAACATTGGTGATGGTGATGATTGACGAAATGTAAGTATTGTTTTTATACAGTACTTCTATACTAATCAATGATGATTGTATATTATCTGTAAAAGAACTTGTGGTACTACGATAGCTGTAGCTAGCTGTAAATCCAGTCTCAGAGTTGGTACTTATATCCACTAAAATTAAACCGTCTTGTTCTTCTGCACAGCTATATGCTACGATGTCTTCCACACAATTATAATTATTCACCTGGTATAAAATTGCTGCAAGAATGTAATTATATTGACATTTGATATCAAAACACATTAATGACATACCTGATGCAAAGCAAAGTTGACAAGAAGTAAAAAAGTAAATGGATATTATAATATTGTGTCTCATCTTTGCTCTTTACTTACTAGCTAAATCATTAAAAGTTCCCCTAATATAGCTAGCTAGCTACATTTGAAAAGGTTGTTTTCCAAATTATTACAACTGAAAGTAAACACAACATTTTATAAATTTGCCGTAAAAGCCGTGAGTAGCTAATATACTGAGTCCAGTGAATACATAAAAACATGCCAAAATTTGGGTGTATGCAAAAAAATTTAAAGAAAAAAAAAGCATTGTTGGACCTTGTGATGATTAATGCCATGACAGCTACTACTCTGATTATAAAGGAAAAAAAATTTCATCATTACTTTTATAATTACAATCATTATTATTATTATAATTATTATTATCATTATTATTATTATTATTATTATTATTATTATAATTATTATTATTATTATTGTTATTATTTATATAATAATAATTATTATTATTATTATTATTATTATTACTATAATTTCTATAATTTTAGTACTATAATATTGTAGGATTATTATGTATTATTTTTTATTGATATTACTTTGCATCACACATTGCAAACAAGACAAAACACCAAGCGCAAGCATCTTGTTGACACTAATTATATTAAAATTTGGGACTTTACCTTCCAGAACAAAGAGTAGTTTTCATCAACTATTAATTCTCAAGAAAAAACATGACTTCTCAGTGAAAATTATTACTTCATAAAGCAACAAGTGAATAGTGTGACCAATTTATCGACTGATAATAGTACGTGATTTATCAATAATGGAACTGAAAAACCATGTGATGTGTATATCGCAAATACATGTTCAAATTAATGTATACACATACTTGTACTCGCATATGGATGAATCAAAGGACTAACACTCCCTTACTAGTGTTTGAAGTAGCTTTGAAGCACTTGTTTCAAATAAGTATTAGTGCTTGCAGTGCGTGGGTAGATTTGAAATTGTGTCCATTAAATTATTGGAAAAAATATTTTCATCATTATTGAATAGTTGAAATGGTACTTGAAATTTCCAGCATCATTAGCTCTAGTAACGTTTGGTGGAAAAGGATTTAGGCATAAGAGATGCAGACAGTACTTTGTTTAAAAAAACTGTTTTTATTTGGTTTAATTTTATCACTTCTATATTTTTAATCAGCCTCTGACTATTAGATGTATCATCTCTCTCACATGTTATTTTTTAAAGAATACAGAATTAAAAAAAATGTCTACCTTAATTTCATGATTTGTGCATTCTGATTTCCTTCCTTGCAAATATACAATAGGAACGTATGAGTGACTCCAAAGTTTCCATACTACTAATTTTGTACTTCACATTCATTAAAAGTGCTTGAAGCATAAATGATTGTGGTTTAAGCACATGACTTAAGTGCTTCAATCATGTCTGACGTACATGTATGCATGCATGAGTGAATACATACATACATGCACACATACATACATATATACATACATACATATTATACATACATACATACATACATACATACATACATACATACATACATACATATACACACACATACACAGTTACATACATGATTCAGAAAACATGTACAGGGAATAATTTTTAATTTTCGCAGCGCAAAAAAAAATTGTGAATTGTTGCAACTATAACCACTATAGCATACAAATACTGATAATCATGGTGGAAACAGCTATGTGTTACTAATTCTGTTAACTAATTCTATCTTGTTTACAACACGTTGGTAACATTTTGCTATATTAATGAATACCATGCAAATAGGACTGATTTCTTATTAATATATTTTAATCGAGCCTGTTCAACAGCTATAATAATTAACAAATTGCAAAATTATTCAAGTACATGTACATCTATGACAAGAGAACAATTCACTGGGTAGGGTAAAAAAAAACACAACTGTCCTTCAGATTCAAGAGTGCAGTTGGAGCCTATGGGAGTGTGTGGAATATACCCTTTAAACAGAGATTTGTTATAATATCCCCCGCAGTTACCTCTTAAAGCAGCCATTTCTACATTTCCTGTTATTGCTACATAAAGTCTCCGAACCTTCCAAAAATCTTGCAAATCATAACAGGATTCTCACTAGGAAAATTTAAGGATCTTGCAAGATTCATTGCAAAATTATTACTTGAATTCAGCAAAGTTTTGGACACTTCTTGTATGAATTTAATCTTTCAATGCTTGAAATCTTACTGGATTCTTACCGGATCAAAAACCTTCTCAGATCTTGACATGATATCAATGAATATCTAATGAACCCTGTATGATCTATACTGAAAGTCATCTGTAAAAGCCTTCTTATAAGCTTGTTTGTTCCCACCAAACTTTAACTCTTCATCACTTGACAAGTCATCAATGTACTTGAGGCATCTGTAATGCGTTCACTTAATTACTCATTGGATTCCAGTGACTAATGGAAAAATGCCAATTTGTAAATCATTGATGTAAGAAGGCCATGTTAGCTTGTTGATATGCAATATGGGTGCCTTGAGGTTGAGTTTAAAAGGTCCTGCTGGTATAAGATCTTGAGCTATAGCACAGAAAGAATAAATACCAACATCACCCACACCCCACTATGAATACCACACAAAAACACATACATCTGCCTACTTATGGGCACAAATGTACCATATGGTACATTTCATGCCCACTTATATTCATAGCTTATAGTTCATTTCTACCTACATAGCTATTATTCATAGCTTATGGTACATATCTGTATAGCTCCTGGTATGCCATGGTACTCATACAACTGGATTTGTTTGTTTGTTTGCTTGTTTGTTTTTCAAATTAACACTGACCATAGTATCAAGGACACATCAATACAATCATCCAGTTACTTCAATATACAACCTGACAGTTTGCAGCTAGGTCAAGACATCAAGTTTCTAAGCATAGTGTGAACTACAGATCCTTTACATTACTGCTTCCCCTGATAATCTAATACATAGATATACTTACTACTATACTTTATGAATTCTCCTTCTTTGAATCCTATGTAGTCGAATGGGATGTAGGGTTCATGAAGATCATCTTATTGATTTACTCATTTTCGGCTGAAATAATTATGATAATAGCAAAGCATTTGAAATGTAGAGTTATGTCTTAATTAAACCTATATTGGCTCTTAGAATTGATAAAAATTGCTTTTACTACAATTTTAGTAGAGTGTATAGCAGTGTGTGTGCGCATGTGCATCGGGGTTATTACATCAATATACCACCGCAGTGATGGTGGCGTTCCTTTCTCCTATGATTGTCATATAATGGAATCATTTATTTTACCAGGAATAAACCATGGGTCATCCACAATATATATGAATGATAGCAGGGGAAAAAAAACACCACAATCACTCAAGGAAATTTAGCATGAAATCGTGCTAACTACACATCTGGATGGTAAGTGGATATGATATTTCTAGTTCCTCACTCCCAGGGTATGCTGCCACCAGAATCTCAGTGAGCAGCACCATCAAACAAACCCCAAAGAGTTACAGCACAGAACAATTCTATAATATGCTGTATTGACAGATGCCACATGAAGTAGCAACATGGTATTTAATGTGTAGAATAAGAGAGAGACAAGAGAGCATTGAGTCCCTGCATGTGGATTAGATATACAGTACCATTAGTCATGAACATACATACATACATACACATACACACACAAGCAAGCATGTATGCATGCATGCACACATACATACATACATACATATATACATACATAAATACATACATACATACACGCAAGTTTATGTGATAATAGGTAAAGGGTTTCATAATTGATATACACTTGCTAATGTGATCATGATAATAAAGGAAGTATATCACTGATAAGAAACCCCTTACCAAAACATGAACTCCAAGTGATTGTATACTTAACAATTTAGCAAACTTTAACACTTTTCAACAAACTAGATCAACAGAAGAGTTCACGCATTTTCAACACATTCTCATCTTCAGAACAATAAATTTTTAGGTCATCACATGCACACTACACACCTAACACATGTACACACATCTCTGATATAGCTAGCTATATTGACCTAACTCAATAGATATTTCAAATAATATCTCCGACAATACACAATGTGGGCTCAATTTGTTTGTTTGTTTTTAATCCACTTAGCTATGGGATTTATTACTACTTTCAACTGTAATACTGGAGTAATTAGTTGGGTTTAAAATGAAGGGAATTTTGTGATGTATGTACATTAATGAACATACATCACAAAATTCCCTTCATTTGTGACTGGTTTGGTAAAGTCCCTTCAGCAACTATGTTCCAGGGACTTCAAAGTGATCCTAGTCCAAACAATTGTGAGCTTTGATAGCAGTGCTGAGCAGTTACAAACCATTACTTTATTAGGCAATCCTTTGTGGGCTTAAACTTTGCTGTGTATAGTGCAAGTTATAATTTGTATGATAATTCTATTTAAAGATTTAAAGCGTATTTCTCAAATTTTATGGCAAAATTTTGTAGCTAATGAAATTTAAGTTGAGAACTGAGAAATGTTGGTAGCATGCAATCAATCACTACCATAAAGTTACTAATGGTAAACAAACCTGAACATATTTGAAAACAATCTTGGCACTTCCTATAGTATTTAGTACTAACCAATGATAAATCGAGGATTCATATATGATGGCGCTGCTGGCATTTAAATGTCTTGACATGTCATGTGAAGCATGAATAAAATAACGTACTGTACATGAATCTTTATAGTCCAGATGTTTGCTATCTTAAAACTAGTTAATGTTATTTGATCAGTAAAGACTGGAATGTTTTGAAATTCATAAACTTCATGAATAACTGAATTGAATTTACCTCAATTAAATGAGTGCGGCAACGCACTTGACTGAAACCAAACAGAAGATTACTCTTGTATTAATTCATCCCTAAACATCATTTATTAAACTATTCAGTGGCGTAGGAAGGGGAGGGGCTGTGGGGGCTGGAGCCCATGATTTAGAGGCACAATCTGTTGTGGTGATTTCTACATGAACACTTTGAACTACAGACACATGACCTTTTTATTCCTTATTGGGTTTAATTATATTCACAGATTCACTGGAGTCCATATTTGGTTTAATGGTATTCATAGCTGTGTGTACCACTAGGATAATTGAATTCAACTATAGCAAACATAAATGCTATTCAACTGAACCAATAACACAATATGAAAAATAATTTTTTCCTAAAGTCTTGATATTATGATGATGATGATAATGATGATGATTATAATGATGATTAATAATAATAATAATAATAATAATAACAACAACAATAATAATAATAATAATAACGAAAACAACAACAACAATATTATTATTTATTATTATTATTATTATTATTATTATTATTATTATTTGGTGATGTGGTAAGAAGATATAGAATACAAACAATGTGGAGAGGGTTGAGTGGACATGGGATAGAAAATATTTCTTCATCTCGTCTTTGTTAACACCAGTCCACCTCAAATTGAATGTTGCTTAGGGTTTTCAATGATACTATTGTGATAGTAAACATAATTAAACTGCCGTATTAGCTAATTGTTTTGAAACCCTTTACCATGCTATCTAGAATACTCATTATGACAACTTAGCCCATTTGTGTTGAGAATAATACAAGATTATTAAACTAAATACATCACATGATTTTAGAGGTTAGAAGACTGCTGGTCAAATATTGAATGAAACCCAGCTGTTAACAAGTTTGCATTGGCGTAGGATAGAGGGGGGTGGGGCACAATCTAAAAATGTGATTTTTCCTACACCACTGCATTAGCTATCAGTATGATGGATATACAGAAGACATAATAATATATTTTATATTTCTTTGTCTGCTTAGCATTACCAGGTACGAGAATCACGTAACATTAAACACTTTCATGTTTATAATTTTTTGGTCTACACCTGCTAACTTTAAAGATGTTTACATGTGTCTGTGTAATACATTTCAAGTTTACTCAGCAACTCTAAAATACACTTGTGGGGTTTATTTTTCTTCTGGGATTTAATTATACTTTCAATTAAAGCAGTTTTATTTTCAGCTTTTTTAGTTTGAACAGTTTTAATTTGAGCAATTTAGTTTGAGCAGTTTTACTTTCAGCAGTTTTAGTTTCAAAATTTGGCGTAGCCAGCAAAGTGAATGAATACAAATTCACAAGATCAGCAAATATGATAGGAATTTTGTGCTGAGCATTGCAACAATTTGTTCTGAGTACTTATAGTAATGCTGTAATATAAACCAGCCATAAAATGACTTTAAAAGGAAGTCTTGTGCAGGCTGTAACTTCACTGTGTAAAATACAAGAAAAATTATCCATCTTTTAGCATTTTGAATTGTTCACTTGAATTATGATAATTCTATTCAAAGCAATATTTCCCCAGTATTTATTAGTACATTAGTCATCATTGTCCGTTTTAAATAAAATAGATTTCAATCTATTACCAGTCATAGATGAGATTGTCTAAATCGACAATTAAAGGTTCTAAACTAGATAGCCAGCTGAGTCATGTATACATATACATGCATTGAGAGCATGACTGCTATAGTCTGCACAGCAGCTTGTGGTGAGGAATTCCTATTCCTTAAATAAACATAATGGAGCTGTAGGAAGCTAGGAAAGAATAAGTGATAGTGAACTTGTTGAATATAATATTAATTCCAGTCTTACTAGCTGACAGTGTTTGTATGAAAGCAAACCCTTACCATGCACACAGACACAGACACACACACACACACACACATAAATGCAAATGCAAAAGCCAATTCTCTTGCATGCTAGGGTTATGTGCACCTGGCAGAGCCAGGATGCCTACTAAGAACACACTGTGAGCTGTAGCATAAAGCAGCTGGAGCCATGTGGGCACCTGAAGTCCCTGCACCTAGACCCTGGTTCATGAGAAAGGATTCTTGAATTTGCATCCCAGAAAATGCCAGTATGGATTGGGTGGGGCTGGTGGGAGGCAGAGGAGAAAGTTGCCAAAACTAAGACCAGCCAAAGACACCCACACCCTCCCCTCCCCCTCCTCCCCTCCCCTCCCACCCCACACACAACTCACATACACACATCATGTACACACATAGTTATTATACTAATAACCCCATACCTATCAGGTGAGCATTGACAATAGGCAACTATATTTTTTTATTTTCTCTCTATTATCTCAAGTTAATAAACAAAATATTAATTATGTGTTTTACTCTGATGCGTGTCATCTGTACTCCAATTTAAACACATCAAAACAAGAATGGACACGTCATCTCACTACCAGCCTTGTGTCCACCATGATTAATTCTAACATGCCCTCATAACTAAACTGGCACCCTTTAATTATGCAACTTAATGGAACTATAGCTTCACACTATTATGCTGACTTAGTCACTACACAGTACATATAAATCACTTTAAATATTGATTTCTTACAGAGTCCATGAGATTATTTTAATAATGATTACAAATGATATACAGTTGAGTTCCAGTGATGTAGGGTCTGACTGATCTTC
>WLWI01001423.1_pt1 | contig 20779 bp, 13 predicted proteins | sample 6701501 | NCBI WGS metagenome assembly WLWI01 (sample SAMN12718690, study PRJNA515312) | sponge metagenome | isolation source: marine sponge | host: Mycale hentscheli | place: New Zealand: South Island, Marlborough, Capsize Point | collected 2014-11-01 | reverse complement strand
CATAAATGAAGATGAACGAAGAGCTAGACTTGATAAAAAGAATGAGAGAGCGAGAGCCAAGAGAAGGACAGAAACTGAGGAAGAGAAAAGGAAGCGGCTTGAAAAAAGGAATGAAAAAGATAGAGCTTGAAGAAGAGAGGAAAGCACACAATATAAGAAGATTCGGTTGGGGAAAAGAAAATTAATATCTTCTGAAGAAAGCCCACAAAAAAGAGTCACCAGGTTAGAAGATAAGTCTGCACTTCAAGGGAAGCATATTCAAAATGAAACAGCAGTGCAAAGAGTTTCAAGGCTTGCTTATGTCAGTACACTTCAAAAGAAGCGGCGGGCAGCTGAGTCATCAGAAGAAAGGGCAGTTAGGCTTGACCATTTTTCAGTAGCTTCAGTTGTTAAAAGTCAATATCATTCATATACAATTAGTATAGTGTTTAGGCTCGCTGGCAATTTGTGCTCAAGCACATCACTAGTTTAATAACAAAAAGGAGCCGCTCCATCATTTCAATGGAGGGTTGTGCTGTGGGCAAAATGGAAGATATAAATGAAGTGATTTCAAGTTGTGCTAAACATCTTGGTTATGATAGTTTAAAGGTAAAGCAGAGTGAAGCTATTTGTGCATTTGTGGAGGGGCATGATACCTTTGTGTCATTACCTACTGTAAGAAAAATCCTTAAAATAGCTATGCTGTTTTACCACTTGTGTTCAACAGACTTAAAGATGTGAAAAAATCTACTGCTTTATTTAGTAATTAAATTGTAATTGTTTTTTTTTCCACAATAATAGCAGATAGTAGCTGTGGACGAATTTAAAGCATTAGTCTCTTTCAAAGGCACAGATAGTAAATTTCTCACAGTAGCCTTTACATTCTTGCAAGTATTACTATGAAAACTCTTTTTTCTCTTGCGATCTAACGGCAGCACTTCGTGACACATACAACACTTTCGACCCGGCCAACCCACAGCAGTCGCCTTAATCTTATACTTGCGCGCATTAGTAATTTACACCCACTAATGAAAACCGGATAAACGTGGTATGACGTTCCATTTGCATCCGTCCAAGAAAATCGTGGACATCTAGAACAACTCGATGTATTGAATTTATTATCTAACCACATATCGGTAAAGGGTCAGCACACCAGACTAGGGGCAAACGGGGTAGGTCGGGCAAAAACCATCCCACGAGGAAGAGCAACAACCGCGGCAGTAGTAAAAGGGGTGTGGTTACAGCAGCTTGAAATAAAAAACCATCATCACTAATCCTGGCCTCGTAATTGGGGAGGAGGAGGTGTGGAGAGAAGCAAAACTTGTATTCTTAATGTTACAATAAAGCAGTATCCAAAATAGCCAAGCCATATCACTCTGACAGAGTGAAATAAGTGGTTTGTTCCATGCTAGATATCTTCACAGTAGTAGTCTGTACTAGTGTTGGTGGTAACTCTTCTTGGGTGTAAAGTTGGGGTAAAACTCTAGTTGAGGTCCACCGTGGCAAATCCTGACAATATGTATTGCGTTAAGCTGATATTGGGTAGAAACACATAGCTATCCAAAAAATGGAAGATAAATAATTACGTTATATATTATATATGTTTGCTATTCTATAAGTGCTCTCTTCACTGTTAAAAATAGGGTGTTTAGTTGCACCAAAAAGAATGTTTATTAACAGGATGCGCTGTCTCAACACCCCAATTTCCACTATAGTTTTCTAATCATTACATCTTTTATCATGTATGTACGCTACAGCCATTGATTATGGTGTTGTGCCATCACTGAATTTTATTTTCAGACATATCTATTTCCCCTGTATTGAAATTCTTCCACTGCTATTTTTATTATTAAAATGTAAATATAGCTATCATTTCTCTGTTTGTTTTTTCTTTTCAATTTTCAACAATTTTCTGGTTTATGGACTACAGGAAAACATATATCACTGGCTTTAGTCAGTGATTGTATGTTTCCCCTTCAATGCAGAACCTTCCATGTGCTATTCTTATAAATTGTAAGTGAGCACTGTAAATATTTGGCGCGAAAACCCACCAAATTAACACCAAAATGATAGTGTGAATGCACGCTTCTACTATATGGTGTGTGTACTTTACACTCATTAATTGGTGTGTAAGCACACAGTCAATGCTCCACACCTATCTAGCGTAGAAACTCACATCATCATAACTTTAAAGAAAGCAGTCTCTCCGCTTCAATACATCACAAACACCTTACTAAGTTGACAGTTTTTTCATACTTTACCATTTCTGAGATTTGGACAAATTGTAATGGCTATAACTAAGGGGTATGGTTGGAGCTATTGTATTATTTTGAGGGTGTAGCCTCAAAGAATGTAATTTTTTTGCATCCATATAGAGTGTATTTGCACTTCCTGCCTTGTGGTGTGAAATTCACACCCTCAATTTGTTTTTAGTGTGAACTGTTAGGTCTCAGTTAATCCAAGTGGCTGCCACCAGTTCTCTTCGCTCTCAGTTATGGTACTCCCTACGCTATACTACACCTGCTCTAGTTATATTGGATAATTATGATAGCAATAGGAGGAAGTACAAAAAGTATACGAGGAAGAAGAGACTCAGAGAACTCAGAGGACTAGCCTTATATAGGCCAGGTTTCTGAGATCGCCAGAGAAATACATGACAATAAAACTGACCAATAAGACACAAATAACAAAAGTTCTAGAAAGTAATGTGGAAGGGTAGGGTTACAATCAAAGTGTGAAATGGTGATAATGTTGGTGAAGTGGTTATGTTACATTTAATAAACTGTAGAGTCAATTGCTCAGGTTCTTACATGAACTTTACGCACCAGTTTTGCTGTGACTAGGGAGGCGAGCATTTCACACACAATTTGGTGCCTATTTGTTTACAGTGTGGCAGTCACTTCTCTCTCTCTCTCGCTTTTTCAAACAATTTGGTCAATGTAACATATCATTGATGTTTGTAGTAAGTGATATCTCTTTCTCGAATATTTCTATCTCTTCTATTACATATGCAATTCATGTGAGCTTGGCAATCATTTCAATCGTCAAAAAAATATTTTGGTTCATACAGACATGATGAAAGCATGTAGCTACTACTACTGTAGTCAGTGATATCTTTTCCCCCTACTTTAAAACCCTCTTCTTCACAATGCTTTTTTTGCAAAAAGGTTTATGTGGCTATCAGTTTTCTCTTTCAATTTTTGAAAACATATATCACTGATTTGCGGTCAGGCATATTTGTTTTGTAATGCTGTTCGGAACCTTACATGTGCTTTTCTTATAAAATGTGAACATGGCTACCAGTTGTTTCTTGTTAATTCTTTTTTTATAATTTTCTGGTTTATAGACTACTATTAAACATCACTGACCGTTGTGGATAAGTGATATCTCGTTTTCCTGCACCATGTAAATCAGTGCTCTCTTTCAGTTGTCAAACAGTTTTCTACTAGAAACTTATCGCCCCACTTTTTTGGTCAGGGACATGAGTTTCCCCTAATTCATTGATCTTCTGTACCTTACATACATAGCTAATGTGTGCATGACTATCAATTCTCTCTTAAGCATAATTTTCCATCAATATTCTGGATCACAATATACAGAGTAAGACATTATCATTGACTTTGTATCTAATCAAGTGATATGTGATACTCTATGCGAATGGGTATCAAGTTTACAAACATTTCCTGGTAGTTGATTTACAGAAAACGCATATATATATCACTGACACTATATGTACATATTTTCTGGATACCTCTTTCAGTCTACCAAATATGTTCTGTGTAACTTTGCGGAAGATTTGTGACTGACTTTTGTAAGGCAGACCCTTTTTTCAATGCATCATACATGCACTACTTTTTAATGCAAGCATGGCTATTTATACATGCCTTTTTAAACTCAAATTATTTTGTATTTATTATTTATTAATTTCTTAGATAAAACTTTGCGATAGATGTCAGCGAAACACTTCACAGCTGAAATCTCCTGTTGTTGAACTTAATCCTATACCAGTTGAACCAAAGATATGGCATTTAGTGGGTATGGATTTGATTGGTCCATTCAAAAAAACTAGTAAGGACTTCCTGTACATTTTAACTGTGACAGACTGTTTTTCCAAGTATGTGGAGGCAGTTCCTTTGGAAGACAAGTCTGCCATTTCTGTTGCAAAGGGCATCTTCAAATTATATTGTCGTCAAGGAGCACCCATTCATTGTATATGTGACCAGGGAAAGGAATTTGTAAATAAGGTATTAATACTATGTTGTAAAATATTAATAGTGTCTACAATCACACAGCTTGCCTGCATTATATATATTATTAACAGTAATAGTATTTTCTCTAATTAATTGCCTATAAATTAATTATAACTTTGATGTTCAACACAGAGTTGAATCAACGAATTAAGTTAATAATTAATTTATAGGGTGTTAATAAGACAAAAAGCTACTATAGTTAACCAATGTTATTGTTTTCCAGCCAAGAATGACCGAATGATTGAAAGAGCATATTATTATTATTATTGTAATGTAATAAAACACTAAATCTTGTTGATTGGTTGAACAACAACAATCCATCAGTAATAAATTAATTTCAAAAATATTATGCATTAAATTATAGCTAGCTATTACTATCATCTGGTACTGAGCCAATCACCTAAGGCAGTTGTGAAAGCATCTGTAAGGTGTTAATTTCTCTCACCTCTAGAAAGGTTCTGCCTGAGTGAGGTAAGTGAGCTCTGGCAACTGATCTCACAAGTTGAAACACACACTGCTCAACTGTTATGCACTTGGTGAACATACCCCTCACCGTTCTTGTGACATTCTCAACAAACTCGTTTGCATTTAGGGATTTAAACTGCTCAGGGGTGTAAGACAAGAACTTAATCACGTTATTAGACGCTGTTTCCCCAACGGATTCAAAAATCATAGCCTTAACCTCCTCATATATTTTCAAAGTGGACATTCTGTCTATCCTAGAGCACAAGGTATCAGGCAATTTGGGGTAAAGTTCATCAATCCAAAATGTCTTATCCTCACCACATTCTCCCATAATTCTCTCAAACTTAGGAACAATGACAAGTCTTTGCCTAACTGGACATTTCCTAAACCCTGCAACTTATCTTTCCTGGTTTCTCTCAGCCTTCTGTATTCTCGCTCTTCCTTCCGTTTTTCTGATTCTCTTTGTTCTCTCGATTCCTCTTCCTTTTTCATCCTTCTTTCATGCTCCTCTCGTTCACGGGCTGCCCTTTCTTTCTCGAATATTTGATGTTGTTCAGCCATGGCAATTTGTTCTTTGTGCCTCTCTTTTTCTTCTTCCATTCTCAGGCATTCCAATTTGAAACGCTTCTGTTCGTCTGTGCGTCTATCTTCTGATAACCTGGCCATGCTAGTTGCCAGTGAATGAATGGCCTCCACCTAGGCTTCAACTGCTCTGAGATCAACGACTGCACTGCTTCGGCTTTCACTATTGGGTCTTCGTAGTTCAAAGTGCTTTTGCTGTCTGAACTAGGCTCTCCACCGCTTAGAGTAGATGAAGATCCTTCACTATCCAATCTTGCTAGCTACTGAACGTCCTCTACGTAGAGCAAATTCTGTCTCAGCGTGAACTTTCTTGGTCGTCTCAATATTTTCGCTTTCCGTTTGGTCCTCTGCTCCTTTGCGCTTGTCACCCCTTTTCCTGCTCCTGAAAGGTAAAACACGTAAAAAAAACAAGTGATACAAGCTACAATTGTCACAATCTGTTCCAATCAGCACTCCGCAAGGTGATTCATTTCCGTCTGGCAATTAATTTCCGTCCGGCGAGGTTACGAAAATCTCCAAGCTCGAAATTCAATTTCTCGAACAGCCTCAAAGGATTCTGGCTTCTTCAGGCAGAGTTCCAGACTCGACAAGACGGTTCCAGCGTCAAACGCAATACTCCAATTCATGACTACCACTTTGGTGGGCAAACGACTCGACTAGAACACGACTAGATGATTGACTAACTCGACAACTCGACTACAAACGATGGGACTTTCTCGATTCCGATCGTTGCCACGATTCCGATTGTTGCCTCCACACTAGAGAGTTTCTCAATCTCCAATAACAACTCGACTGGTGCGAACACCTTGGTAACATTTTGGTTTCCACTAGAGGAGACACAGTCCTGATATCGCACAGGCAAAGGTCAGTCCAGGAAGATTCGGTTCTTCTACTGCTCCGGCTAGATCACGACTCCTGTTGACTTTCACCAGGCGGTGCTAGCAGAAGGGCCAACACTGCCGCCAGTATGTGGACCCGTCGCTAGTCGAGTGAAGCTATAGGCACGTACAGGGGTCAGCTTAAAATAGGCTTCCACCAGAGTCAGCTAATTGCCCTCCCTGTTGGCTACGAATAGCTGTTAGGTTAGCAAAGATTTATTCTGGACGTATCCAGACACAAAATCACAAACACGAGGTACAAGACTAACTGACTGACAAACGTGGTACACAGCTTAAATACATATACATGACCACACCTACAATTGACACAAATGCTCTAAAGTTCCTGTACTACAACGTATGCATCACACTTAGCACGCACGAACCTACAATTAATCTAAATATAATTATACGCATCTAGCTACATGACCTGCACAAAAATCATAATGAACTCATGAAAATAAACATAATGACAATGTTCAGTCTGTGGGCATGTCGATGACACGCCCACACACCTCATTGTTAGATAAAAAGGTTGTTAATATTTTACACCTGAAGGTAAAACTGAAAAAAAAAAGGTTAGACATGTTTTCGTTTGTTGCTACTTTCTTTAGGCTTTACTTGGCAAAGTATAACATAACCTAGCTAATGGTTTTACTCAGTGTTTATGAGATTTCTTATTTATTATTATCCAATGTAACTAGTAATATTGGGAAAATGTTTCCAATATTTATAGTTCATCTTATCCTAACTAGGTTTCACTAAATGCTTTCTATTCCAATAAAATTGCATTGTATAAATACTTGATGGCTTATTCAAGTCTTCATCAACAATTACTAAAAAAAATCATAAATTACTCAAAAAAAGTTCATACTTTTACAGCACAATCACTGTTTACAAATGTAATATTATATAATCCTCTCACAAGATACAAATACATTGAATTTAAGCTTGCCTATGTAAGTGGCATCCTATAGCAATTTATAAGTAATTCATTTAATTTGGGGAGTATGGAAAGAGCTATAGAATATAAATAATATACTTTTTTATGTTTTCTTTTTGGTTTATAACTGATCAAACAAATTGATCTTATAAAAGAAATTAAAACTGATATGATCATAAAGTCAGAGTCACAGGAGAATAAGTTGTCAAAGGAGATAAATGTGCCAATAATATTATTGAGTGAATCATTAATTAACCAACAGCAGAAAGTGGAGCATATTGTGCAATTTATTTTGGTTTAGAGATTCCAGACTTTCTCAGTTTTAGTTAATTATACTGAAAATATTTGAGTTTATTCTCACCAATAGAAAGAGTTACATTAAACTAAACCAGAGCAAAAAAAGCAGTTTGCAGTCACATCTTGTCTATCCTTGTGGGAATGGGAAGTATGCTCTAGTACAGGAAATCCTTTTGTCAACTATAGTATTATTGTCATCAGGTGAATGGACAGTATAATACAATCTTTCAGTGACTGAAAACAGCTGTTCTGGCAGGGGCTGGTGACAATGTGCTAGCAGGAATGGTGCTAGTAAGAACTAGCAGTGGTGCAGGACCTGGTACCAAGTATTGGCTGAAAGATAGGTTCCTGCGCATTACCAATCCCCTCTTTCCAGTAATGGTTATGGAGGTAGATTATGTTGTATAGGTTGGGTCTGTGTGGAGGGGGGAGTGGGGATGTGGGTATGGGCAATTATAGGAATGACAAGGTTAAACTCCATTTAGGTGGATAGGAGAATGAGGCAAGTACATGAAAGTAGTAAGGTAACTTCCCCTACAGGAGAGAGAGATTGCCTCTGGTCCAAAACAGAGATAACATTTCTTGAATCAAAGAAAGGCTTCTCTATGTTCTCATTTTTAGCCAGCGCTTTATCAACATTATAAATATGATTTACACAAATTCAATAATATATTCAATTTGGAATATTGTTTATTTACAACAGTTATTATAGATATTTACATGAATTGAATGTACTTAAATAACATAACATTTTACTAACAACATTACCAGCAAAGATTGGATTTGTAACATTTCTAGCAAAATTGATTTTTTGTTTTTAGTGGTGAAGAATGTAAGGGGGAATGAAGTCATTGTAAAATTGAGCACTTTAAGGGAAGGGGATTTAGCCCCTTCATTCCCAATACATTATTATATTAAGTTATAGCATTTAACAATATCTCCAGTTACATAATTGTGCAAATTTCATATAGCTTTCTAATTAACTAGACTGAAATATAACCCAACTTCACTTTATATTAAAATGAGTAACTCCTTGAGGGAGTAATATGGGGGAGTAAATCAGTAAAGGAGTTAGTGGAACTCCATGGATAATAGTTACAATATTTTAATGATATTCATGAGTCTAGTAGAACCCAACACAAAATTTAAAATACTATAACTAACATAAAGCCAGTGTTCACTCTGTGATATCACAGAGTGAACAACACTGGCTTTATGTTAGTTATAGTTTAATGATACTAGAAAGGAATTACAGTTTACAGAGGCTCTAATATTTGGCCATGCATTGGTGGTAGATAATGTAAAAAAATGTGTGTTTGGGTTTGCCACAAGGATAGAATCATTCCTCTTATTTCAATACACACATAATCATTACCAAATGGTTGACAACTTCATAGTTTAGTTCAGTTATGGCTTTTCAGGACCCAATGTAATTTGGCGGGAAAAAAAGAAACCAACCATGCACCAAACATAATTTCAAAATTATTATAAAAGGGTCTTGCTGGCTTCACAAAAATCACCATGTACACAAATCTGGAAACAAAATTATCCTAACAGCAACAGCTTTAATAATGCTGTAGATTTTATAAGTTGTTGCTCCAATACTATCATATTTTAATAGCAATTAGCTCTTATTACAAGTTTCTGTAGACCCTCTCCAATAGTGCAGAGTTCATTTTATAAATTACAACATACAAAAGTTAGAGATATTATAGGAATAACAACATTGGGAAATGTTGTAATTATGCTAAAGCTACTTGTAAGATTCTCGTTGTATAAAACCTTATAGACCTTTGAGTCTTCTCACTAGCATATTACATTAAAATAAGGTGTTTCTATGCTTAAAAAACAAAATAATAGCAAATTTTCTCGTTTTTTACAGCCAATAATAATATTGTTAATTAAAACTTAATCTGAAGTTTCGACTTCTTGCCAAAGTCCTCTTCATGGGTCAACTCATATAGAATTTGGGCAAGAAGTACACTGCAAGAAGGAATATTTCTCGCATATCATTCCAATTACCCTTTCCACATATATCCGTAGTTGGCAATACTTCCAGTTTCATGTTCTTCCATTGCTGAATTTTGAGAGTGACCCTTGGTAATTTAAATGAAGGTATGCGGAATCTAAAATGCATTATAGGAACAGAATCGGAAATGTTGAACCCCAAATATTCCAAAACAATGTCACCTTGAATCTAATCATCCAGTACTCCACAATGGTCAGTATGTCTGTCACTCGCATTAAGACCACCCCATGCTTTGGACACATATGAAATTACATTCCTGTAGAGGATCACCCTTGCAAGCTTGCCATGTATTCCTTTGCTCCCACATTACCTAGCACTGTGGATGACAGTTTAAACTTGCTGTGGCCCAAATTCTGAGTTGGGAGCCAGTCTGGATTTGTATCACCCAATAAATCTGCCAGCTTTCCAGAAATGAAGTGCCTAGAACAGATTCTATACATGTTGTTCTACATAATGTTGTCAGTAAGTCCAACCCTTGAAATACCTGCCAAATACCCATCTTTTTGTCTCTTACTGGGTGTATTGAATTCTTTACCATTTGTGTTAATAACTTTTGGCAGCCTAAAGAATTAAACTTCTCTGTCTCGGCCTGAACGCTTGCTACAGCCTACTACAGCACAAAGAACCACCACAAACTTTTGTACACCTGGTATATTGCATGCTGGAACTAAGTATTTATCACGTGATATTAGTAACAGTTCTATTGAAAATTATAAATCCTAACTTGCTTTTTGCACGAATGATTCTCATGAAGTTTTTAACTTCTGTTAATTTTTTAACTTTTATTAAACTATTCACTTAAATTCACTGAATTTATACATGATTACATATAATATTATATATTTTATAAATGGAGTATGGGTTTGTATTCAATTGTGCAGTCCCACAAGTTTTTGTAAAGACCACACTTTACCGATTGCCACGAGACAGGTGACACTTTGATTTGTATAGAGGCTATCTGCATGATAGCACAATTTTGTGACTACTATGCTTTAATATAACCCATACATTTTTCTTCTTAAGTTTACTATTGGTATCTCAATCTGCTACTTGCTGCACACAACCCTTGAAGTTGCTACATATAATATTATGTTGAATTGACAACAACTTTTCTTGTGGAACACACTTATAGAGTATGTATGAAACATCAGCTGGTATATTATTGTGTCGATATTTATTTAGTATATTATCACCATTTTACTGCTAACATATTTTGGGTGACAAATAAATAAGCTCACACTGAGAATCAAAATGACAATTATGGCAAAACAAATTCTAAGAAACTCCATATAATTATATTTCTTATTACAAATGTAGCATATATTATAATAATATCATATAAAGACAGGTTTTAGAAATTATTTCAAATCTGAATATGTTATACATATTGTCTCTGATTATATTTTAACCGTGAACTACGTCTTCCCAAGTACCTATTTCAGCATTGTTAATTAAGGTATGAGCTTGCTCAGATTTAATTTATTAACTTGCTATTATTTCTAATTTGCTTTAATATCTTCAGTCTAAAAAGTTGATTAGAACTTAATAATTTGGGGATTTCTTCTGTTTGTGATAGCAACTATTCGAGCATGACCTGTGATTGATTACACAGTGTACTGATGCAACTATTCGAGCATGACCTGTGATTGATTACACAGTGTACTGATGGAAAATTAAAAACAACAAATATTGAAAAAAAACATAAGTCACTTTGTATACAGCACCTGCTACCATTCTCAATCAATCTTAGGTATATCATTACAAATAGAAATAAAGTTTTCCAGCTTTAGGTCAAGCTAATCTAAATGTCCAGTAGGACTTAAAGATATTCATTTTTGGTGTGTCGTCAGTTTTGTTCTAGAAAGTCATAGTGAACGTGAAAGTGAACTGGCTGATGATTTGTGAGTATTTAGTTTTGTTTATTCCAACTTAAGATCAAGCTAATCTAAATGTCCAGTAGGACTCAAAAGTATTAGTTTCTGGCATAGATGACACATTGAATGTGTAATCTGAATAGTGTAAAGCAAAGTAAACTGGCTATGGGAGCATTTTCTATGTTATGTTACACATTTCTTAGAATAATACATTCAAAGTCACACTGAACTTGTTATGTTACTTGGGGGGAACAATGTAAAAGAAAACCTTCTCAGCACACAATTATGATAATTTCTACCTCAAAAATGTAGCAGGATATTTTTTTGACTTAAATTTTCTTCAAGATTATAAACAGCTGTAAAATAAAAATGTTTAAGTGAAGCCAAACTACTATGTTTACCTATCAACATAATGATCCTATGATGTTTTATTATTAAATAACCTCACATATTGTTTTTCAAGTAATCTCAGTGATGTCTTTAATTGGCATTATTAAATTAAGTTTACACATAACCTTTTTAATGTCTTTCTCACTAATGGAAAACACATGATTGATGCATACACCCATTAAAGCAAACTTGTGTACCATTAAAATCAATACATCCTTAATATGGCATCAGAATACAACATGTTGTAGCTAGCTATTACTTTGTTCTGAAGCTTATCTAGATGACATGAGTTTTGAAAACTTTTATAATGGAGTTCCCAAAAAGCTATTCACAACTTGTTTAGCATAGCAACCTGAAAGAACGTGAAACCAAAACAATAACATCTTATGATATCATAATATGATATACTCATAAACAGCAGCAAACTTCTACTCTCCATGGAAACATGAATGGCAAAATTTAATACTTGCTGCTATTAAGTTAATATTATATAAAATTAAATAAATAATCCAAATCAATTTTTCTAAAATATATGGATAGAACGCACACAAGCATGTGTGCATACATACACACACCTACATTTGCTTGTATAAATGATGATGTTAATTACATTGTCATTTTGTCATAGGCAAAATAATGGCAAAATGACAAATTATGATGTATTATGTAGGCTAAGTGGAATTTTTTTCATTAAAATACACACCTTAGCATCATTAAATTAATTTTGTGTGATGCAAAATTATCATAATTATGTGCTCTGGTAACTTTGTCAAGTTTTTTTTTTTATATAGTATCCCCTAGTAGTACAACAAGTTCAGTGTGACTTTGAATGTATTATTCTAAGAAATGTGTATCATAGAAAATGCTCCCCACACTCACTGTGTCATCCATGCCAGAAACTAATACTCTTGAGTCCTACTGGACCTTTAGATTAGCTTGACCTTAAGTTGGAATAAACTAAACTGAATACCCACAAATAAGTGGTCATCATTAGATGTACCATAACTTCTTAGGCCAAACTGATTGTAGGGAATTATTTCTATCGTCTTCTGAATATGTGTAAACAATTCCCTAAGTCTTGTCAAAAAGAAATCATCTATTGTTATATTACATGTAGCTGTAAAATAAGACACTGCATTAATGTACAATGTTATTAGAAGTGACAAATCTCAGACATTTACCATCTCAAATATGTATAAATTTCCCGCCACGTATAGATTGCAGTCAAAATGTTTATTTACCTCAGTATTATCAACACTGTAAACAACCGTTGAGACTTTCGGGAAAGTAAATGTTGTTGTTTTTTTAATACACTATTTGCATCACAGCCACAGAATGTAAACTGTTATCTTGAAAGTTTTTTTAAGTATACGACTTTATCTCTGTTCCCAAAGTTAAATGGGTTTTGTAATATTTCCTATTTTGTTAAATCTCTTTTATACCAACAGTCACTCAATCATAACACTGCAAATGTAGTTAATGGAAAACAAATAAAATAAATGATAACAGTATACATTCACAACCTAACTTTTTATTGATTTGTACAAGACACTTTACTCAACCGTGAGGTTCTAGTTTAAAATAATGTGTGTATACCAATGCCACAACATAGTACATAATAACTAATATAAAAATATGAAAGCTGAGAAATAAGGACTATTACAAAGTGTAACTTTCTCACTTGCTAAAGCCAGGGTTTCTGGGTTCGATTCCCCGATGACGGCCAAGATTTTTTCACATTGTACCTTTGCTTTTCTCTAGACCACGTAAAGTGAGAAAGTTTAGATGTACAATTGGTATTCTTTCAATGCTTTAGTCATTGAAAATTTGCTATGATTATAACTTCACTATTGTATGCTTTTGTAGTAGCCACGACAGTTAAAAAAAATTGAAAGTAACTCAAAATAAAATAATATCTATACTAGTCAAATTGCTATGAGATATTAATTTTTCAAGGTAAGCAAACAACATTTTCTTTTACCCAAACTATACAAAATTTGAAATAGAAAAAAATATAATTTTGGACAAGAACATTTTGGTTCATTCACTACTGTCCATGATAATAATTTAGTTTAAAAAAAAAGTTGAATAGAGCAATTATTGTTACAAGGATATAATTAACTCATGTACTATGCAGATCTATTGAAGTTATCAAATTTATTTTACATAAATATTGCTGTAAGCTAGATTCTTCCAAAAATAGCCTTTTCATGTGTGTTGTTTCCATGAATTACAAATGCAAACGAAAATATTTTGCTCTAAGATATTATTTGCTGTAAGCAGTAGCTACTCTTGTTATAAAAAGCTGTATTCTTCTCATTGCTAAAAGCTAAGTATGGGTCAAAATTGTACATTACTGTCAATGTTATTGGGAATGAAAATGAAACATAAACATTGTACAGTATTTGTGAGTGTTTCAGTATTTGCGTTTGTTATTATTTCTTAAAATCTTAGATGATGGCAAGAGTTATCCAGCATACACAACTATACCTTAACTCTAACCAATCCTAATAGCTGTGGCATCATTTATATTTCATATCGTATATAGTGAACTGGGTATGCAGTCTGTTGTAGAGAATAAATAATTGATAGGTAAACATTATTACCAATGTAAAAGTCACTTAAAGCTCGTTGGTCAAGATATAATATGGTTCTAATGAAAAACAATTTTAAACCGAAGTTATCTAAATTCAACTTTATAAAATTAATAATGATCATCTTTTCATAATGTGCACTTGAACAATAATGATTGCTTTTATTTCTATTAGGATAAAAAGTTTGTGATACGAGGTGGTTGGGTTCTTTTTGCCTGTTATCCATTAACTGATGCTATACTGTGAGTATAAATGTTATCAAAAACATGCATCCGCTTAGAATAAGGCATTCATCACGTTCAATTAGAATAAGGTATTCATCATGTTCAATTAAAATAAGGTATCATGTGTGGCAACTCCCAAAATTATTATATGAATATTTGTAATGAAAACAATTTATGCACTTTAGATCGTGCCACATTGTAAACAGCACATCACAGCTTTCAATAAAACTTAAGCAAGCATCCATTGAGCATTTAGTCCTATAAGCATTTACTGTTTAATTATTATATTATTTCACCGCCTCAACATATTATTTTTCTCAATCTAATTGATGAATCCACTGCAATTATAGAAAGTATTACACAATATTATAAGGTTCAATTACATCAAACTACATTATTTTCTTGTTATTGTGCCCACAGTACACTTAGTTTTAAACTTTGTACTTGTCTACTACTGTTGCTATACTCATCAAATAAATGTTGTAAGGGTTATACTCTGTGGAACAATGAGATTTTTTGTTTCTGCTTAAATTTATCAATTGTACAGCCAATTGCTTGTGGGTTGAATGAAATCTGTAAAAAGAAATAGGCATTATTAAACCAAAAAAAAAGCTACTATTATACCAAACCAAGTACATTGAATCAAGACATAATGCAGTCCATGTAAACTCCATTAAATTTAAGTTTTAATATTATGTCAATATTATTCGTTTTATGCTTCTTATTCTCAGACAAGATATACTTACTCTATTGGTATTCACTGTTGTGGAAAATGTGTTCCTTCAACTCGTCTGTTTGTGTAACACCATACACTGATAATGTTTCAAGCCATGTTCATTTGCACTATACTTCATGACACCATGCAGTTCATAAATAATGACAGTATAATAGTCATACTAATTGTAACAGATAGCGTAATAAAATAAGAGTACTTCTAAATAATGCTATCTATAAGCACCTATACTATCCATATAAATAAACTAAGTGCACTATGTTGGAGTCAGTATATAGTTTATTATTGATTGTAGAATCATAAATTGCTACTTGCAAATACAATGTATATATAATGCAACTATGTTAAAAGTAAAAGTGTCATACATTATTAGTGAATTCACAAAGTTTACATTTTATATATACTTTATGTTTGCAGTCACTCGTTTTTAACAACATTATGTTGAAGATACTGTCATACTACTACTTGTGTCTTCAATATCAGGTATTTCCAATATACAAGGAGGAATTGGGGGAGGCTCTTCATCATCTGAGGCCTCACATATGGCAGAAATGTGACCTATTATTTAATTAATACATAATTTCCAATATTTTTTTAATGCTGGACCACTAAGAACCAATGTATATTAAAATTTCATTATGTTTGCATGTGAGTTCTAATTCAGTAGGCTATGTCATAGCCCTAGCTAATGTGTCTGCTGCTTTTTTTTCAAACAAGCACCAAAAATTACTAATTGTAAATATTTCAAAAATGAATGAATCTGAGTTGTAAATGTATTAGGGCATATATGAGACCAGTAGTCTGATGGATTTTTAAGCACCAGGTTGGCAACTGATAGCAAGATTTAATACATATCGTGTGTATATTATATATATATAGCTTTTAATACAGGAGAATACCACTAGTTTGTTGGTTTAGTATTTACACGAGTGTCACAGGCACAAGTGTAAATGTGGCCAATCAGATGAGTGGACAAGCAACAGTATTATAACATATGGGGACATAATAAATCAATAATAATAATCAAGAAAACAGATGACATGGGAAAACACTCTCCTAAGCAAAAACATTTTTACAAGTTACAAGCTTATACACACATAAAAAGTACTTGTTGTAGTACGATATCCTCTGTAATTCTCATCATTATGTCAAAACATTCGATTACACACAAAAGCAAACTTTAACGTTTCCAATCAATGCTGAACCAATGAGCTATATTCCAAACAAAGTAAGCTATAAAGTTTACTCAACTATTATTTATACTGAAAATTTATCATGATAAAAATCGTCTCGATATTTACTTTCAATTTAACTCACTATACAGACTTTACATAGTGAGTAACTATCAATTCATTAAAAATACTATGTTGTAGCTACTATAAATTATTAAGAAAAAGAAGAATCAATGCAAGACAGATACAAATTTTGTAGATAATTACCTTCATTCACCAAGCTGGCACAAGTTTTGATATCATCATAAATCATATTTGAAAATTCTGTAGATGGTTCTACCAGATCTATAATAGTTAATATTTGTACGTTCTTTATAACCAAAGAAAAATGAATATTTAATGACCTAAATTCATATGAATGCTCTCAATTTACACCATAGGCAGCAGTAGCATACATTATTCCATTACCTTTAGCATACACTTCCAAAACTTCTGTGGATAATTTTGTTTCACCAATTAAATCCAATATTTCTGCCACAGCATGCCACGTAGGAACAACTTCTTCATTACGACATTTCTCCAACCACAATTGACATACTTTCATTAAAGCATTATATGGAGATGTACATTCTGCTATAATCATATTCAAGCTGGTTGGACAAATACCAGCTACACTCCCAAACAGTTTGAATTTGTCTGATATTGGACTTAAATGTAGTACAAGCGATTTTAAATCCAATGTTTTGTCTAATGATACAAATTCCAAATTATATAAAATTGATAAAAATATATAATATTCTGGCATATTTATAATTAATTAAGCTAAGTGTATATTACCTGCCTCCATCACTGATATCGATATATTCGAGTATTTGACTTTTCCCTCAGAGTATGGCTTGATATGACCACACTGATGACAAGTCTTAATTTCTGCATAATCTGTCTCAAGTCCCTATCAAAATTAAAATGTGACTGAATTATATTTCACAAACTAATCGTGCTGAAGTAAATATTTACAAAGAATATGTTTAGAAGTTCTTAATGTTATTTGCAATAAAAAATGAGATGCTTACTGGTCTGCAGTTTGGTGAACTCTTGTGTTGTAATGCTTCATAACTGACACTGTTTTTACAAGTATGTTTAATGTGCTTTAATGCAGAGTAATCGCTATCTGGATAAGCCTAGATTTAAAAAAATATGTAAAAATATAAACTAATTTCATTAAATATGGTGAACGCAACTTTGTCTAATTCTATGTTAAAATAAGTTTGTTTGAATACTTAGTTTTGGTGAAAAATGGGTACAGTCTCAACCTACCATCTTAAATCTTATGTATGCACAATAGAAATTATACTAAACTTAGTTTGCCTCATTCTACCCAAATCCACACTTGTGGCATTTTAAGTTTTTACTAGTGAGGGTCAACAAATCATAGCACTTCACAATTTCTTTCTCAGCCTTCCTTTACTCATTAGATGTATTCTCTTTCTTTCACAGGCTTTTATTAACAATGGAGATATACAAAAGTTTTGTTGCCACTAGGAATCTTACCCAAGACTGCTTGGTTAATGCACAAGCGCTCTGCCACTTAGCTATGACAACCAGCCAGCAACAACACCCCTGTACTTATACTGTTAAGGGGTACTGCTATGTCACAGCCTCACTCAAGAGAACAACGGAAAGATATTTTAGAAACCAGAAGAGAAATTTATAAGTACACTATGGGGTCATCCCACACTAGTGTATGTTGACATAGGGGGTCATTATACACTAGTGCATTAAAGACTTGGGGTCAGTATATAAGTGGGTTTGTTTGATACTCTGCCAGTATCATAACACTACATTAGATAAGATATATGTCCCATTTCTTTAGGTTTATTTCTAAGCAATATAGTAGAAGTGGAACAAATCATAATTAACACAGTGTCTACGCACTCCTGAGTGAAAGCTTCGGAGGAATTTACCAAAAATAATAATTCATTGGGCCTGCCCTTTATAAACACTCCATTTTTGCAATGTACTTACGTCTTGATTTACTTGTCTATGGTTGATGTCATTTGAAGGTATTTTCCTGCTTACATTTAAAAATCTATTACTGAGTTGCATGTATGTATCATCCTGTGAAAAATAATTTTTAAAATTCATTAATATACAAAAGAATAATTATCTTACCTTACTTAACTTTGATTCTATCATTTCTATACTGCAATTAAAAAGTCAGAATTTGTTATAAAAAATAATTGACAAGATTGTAGCTAGATATACTTACTGTTCCTGTTTTTTCCTTTCTAAACAAATAAATCAGAATTTACTTAAAGATATTCAAAATAAGAGATCCTTACTCTTTTTCACCAGAAGTGAAAGTACGAGAAGTACAACAAGTATGAAGACAAGCAAAGCTATTCCTCCAACAATACTCAAAACACCCCATTGGAAACTTGCAGTTTCTTCAAAAATGTAATTTGATGAAGATGAATCTGCAGTTTCACCTATATTAGCATATGTATATTCAGGTTGGACTGGGCAGAGCCTATCTGAAATTTGACTACAGTCATCCAATTTTTCAATTATATCGTTGGTAACATTGTGACACTGTAACACCCAATAGTTGGAGCCATTCCAAAACATATAGTTATCATTTTGTAGCACCTCTCTTATATCTTCATTAAAAAAACAAGAATCTATGTAAAATGATAATAATTCAGGTTAATTCAATCTCTAATGACACAAATTTGAATAAAAATAAAAGTTTCAAATTTTAGAAATACCTATACACTGTAACATAAATAAGCTACCCAAGCTATTCCAACTTGAGCAATTTGTGTCTTGCATTTTATATTGTATATATAAACAAAAATTAATTATATAGTAATAATAGCTAATTACAGCAATTTATATCAATATTATTATTACCAATATTAATAGTAGATATTAATCTAGAACAAACTGGAGTAATGTTCAATTTTAAGAACCCCACATCTGTGATATTTACAGTGATAGGTAGTTGAACTGATGCTGATGTAAAATTTGTTATTAGTTTAATGTCCAGAAGAACAGCACTATTGTTGTAGTCACATGATATAGTGATTGTATCATCATTCCAAAAAAACATTACAACTGGAATGGCACCGAAAATAACATCATCTATAATATATAACACAATAATGCTACATCAATACCTATGCATTAAGCAGCACCAACACATTTATATTGATATCTGAAATATTTAAAATACAATAGTTCAATAATATTTTTAAAATAATGAGATTCAAGATCGTTAGCTAGCACTAATAAACTTCAATTTCTATCAAACCCAAATATAATATAAGGGCATCATCAACTCATTTAATCACTTTCTCTCCACTCACCTCGTTCATAAGGGTTCTTGATAATTGAGTTACATTGGACCATGACTTCAAAGAGAGATGTGTTGTAAGTTATAATGAGATTTGAATACAGACTAGTAGAGTTCAGGTAGCTTAGCTCAGCATAAATCATAATATCAGCAATTGTATTCAAACTATAATTAGTTCCAATTTCATTATATCTAAGGAAATTTGGAGTATATAAAACTCTTCCTTCACTTGAGACCTCCCACTGTAAATAGTTGTTTATTCCTGTAGTACAATCATACTTGACCGTAGCCGCGCAGGTGTCGTAAGAATATACTACAACACGATAATATTTCAAGCTAATAAATTCATTTATTAGTTAAACGGTAAATTATTTTTTACCATAAGAAGACGAATATACCTGTGCATATAGCAATAGAACTACGAGCCACATTACGAATTATATGCCTTTAAGATACGTCTTCAAATTTTTGACCGGTACGTTTATAAGAGATTTAAATGCCCTCCTTCCTGAATTTCTTCCGGGACTTCCTACTCTAGGGTGGAGTTAGTCTGGCATAGCCGACCCACCTTTCCATTATATGTGGGCGTGGGGAGTCTCGCGTGGCTAGACCCTTTACCTAACAGCTGGCTACGCGAGATTATAGGTAAGGAAAGGATCTGGTGAGAGGGTGAGAGCTCTATCTGGCCAATCCGCTTTCAGAAAAATGAAAACCTGATTTCTGATTTATTTCCTCTGAATTTCAGAAACCAGATTTTCCTTGACCGCCGAAACCCGAAAACGGATTTGCGTTGTTTTAGCCTGTTTCAGCTTTCAGCTTTTTAGCTTGGTATTCAGCTGAAAGATGATTTTTTGGAGTCCATTTCAGCTTTCAGCTCAGTTGAAAGCTGCCCTACCAGCCAATTGGCTTTCAAAAAAATGAAAACTTGATTTCTGATTTACTCGTCTCAAATTTCAGAAATCAGCTTTTCCAAATCCCGATTGCTTAGTGGAAATTTGGAAATCCAGTTTTATC
>WLWI01001421.1_pt1 | contig 20787 bp, 16 predicted proteins | sample 6701501 | NCBI WGS metagenome assembly WLWI01 (sample SAMN12718690, study PRJNA515312) | sponge metagenome | isolation source: marine sponge | host: Mycale hentscheli | place: New Zealand: South Island, Marlborough, Capsize Point | collected 2014-11-01 | reverse complement strand
GGTTATGGACCGACTCAATCATCGACCCCGCAAGGCGCTCCGGTTTCGGTCACCCTATGAAGTGTGGTGTCAGGAAACGGGAACTATACCCTAAACCAAAAATTGCACTTGCGTGTTGAATCCAAGCTGCCAAACATCGCGTCGTAAATACTTTAAATTCTACTAATCCGTTTTTAACCCCTGTGCCAATTCCGTCAATGCCTGACGCATGGCCTGATCGTTGCGGCTTACGGCCAGGCCTTGTTGCACGGCTTGTTGGGCCTGAGGGCGGTCGTCCAGGGCCAAGTAGGCCCGGGCGAGCTGGTGCCAGATGACGGGCATGTGTGGGGCCAGTTGGGCGGCCTGGGCGTAGTGGCGGGCGGCGCGGGCGGGTTGGTCCAGAGCCATGCAGGCATTGCCGGCGTTCAGGTGGGCCGGGGTGAAGCGGGGGTTGCGGTGGAGGGCCGAAGCGAAAAATTCCAGGGCCTTATCCGGTTTTTGGCCGCGCAAGAGGATGCTGCCCATATGGTTCATGGCGCGGAAATTGTCGGGGGTTAGATACAGCACCCGGGCAAAGCGGTTGAGGGCCTCGGTCCGATAGTCGTGGCGGGCGAAGAATTGGGCCAATTGGAAATGATGCAAAGGATCTTCGGGGCTATCGAGGATGGCAGCGCGCAATTCATTGAGTTGGGTGAGTCGGGCCGGGTGTTCGGTGCCCAGGGCGCGGATATATTGAAAGGCGTGCAAAGCCGAATCGGCTAGAGCCGGGTTGGCCAGGCGGCGTGCCAGGACTGCGGTGCGGTAGTGGGCATCGGCAAAGCCGGGGTCGCGGCGGCGGGCTTGGCGAAAGGCCTCCAGGGCCTGTTGCGGCTCGGATGGTTCTAAGGCCTTGCCGACTAAATAGTGCAGGACTGCACTGTCGGGGTCGCCCTGGAGGGCGGCGTTGAATTGGGCCCGGGCTGAATCGGGGCGACCGGTGTGGAGAAAGAGTTCGCCGAGGCGGCGGCGCACCGCTACCTGAGCGGGTGCCAGATCGCGGGCAGCGCGGAGAAAAATCTCGGCCTGGTCGTATTGGCCCAATTGGGTGTGGATACCTCCCAGATTGACCTGGGCCAGGACGTCGTCTGGGCGGTTCTGGGCCACGGTCGTCAACGCTTGTATAGCCTGAGCGTACTGACCCTGGCTGGCGTAGGCGGCGGCCAGGGTATGGTATAGCGGCCAGGCTTCCCGGTCTTGGACCAGGCCGGTACTGCAAGCCTGGATGGCTTCGAGGGGCTGGCCCGTTTTCAATAGGGCCGCGGCCAGGCCGGCGTGAGCTTCCTGGGAGGTGGCGTCGTGGTCGAGGGTACGGCGGTAGAGTTGGGTGGCGCGGGAGTGATCGCCCAGGCGTTGCTGCTGCCGGGCCTGTTGTAGCAGGGCGGCCGTCGGGCTTGGTCGGGCGGGGGCCAAAGCAGGGAGGGGGACGACCGCCGGCGGGGCTGGATCCTGGGCACAAGCCGCAAGACCACCCAATAATATCCAACTCAAGACGAAGGGGACTAGCACACCCAGGCGGCCGAGATTCGCCCTCTCATATTTATGGGGGCTCCAGGTCGCTGACGGAATACCCTTCATTGCGGGACCTGCTCTTTTATGTCGAGCAAGTCTTTGGGCACCGTTTCACTGGCCGGTGTGAAACGGTGCAATTGATTCTCCTCGGCGTCTAAATACAAGGTGCCGCAGGCGGGGCATTGCCAGGCCTGACGCGTTTTGCCGTTGAGCAGGGACCTAATAGCCATACAAGCGGTTTCCCGGGCGGCGCGGCTGGAGCCGGTTTCTTCGATGGCCGCGTCAATGGCGTCGAGAATAGGGTGCCAGTCACGGTCGGAAATGATATGGGCTTTGTAGGGCAGAGCATCGGTCGAATCGACCAGTTGCCGATTGCACGGGCAGGTGATTTTCAAATTTGTAGACTCCCAAAATTTCAAATTTTCGTGGCAATTTCCCCCCACCGGGTAGCCATTTCTTGCAGTTTGGGCAAAAGATCAGGCCAATCGTGAAGGGTCGCAGGATCGAAGTCGGCTCCATTGGGCCAGACCAAAGTATGGACTTCTTCATCGATCGAATAGACTGCAACATTATCTTGGTAATAGGCGTGAAAGTGGGGTCGATGATGAGGGGCACCTACTTCTGCGAACATCCTAATAATTATTCCAAAGAACCGCGATATTTCAGGCAACTTAATATCCTTAAGTCAGTAACCAACAACAATGAAATTACCCTCTGCGGGCGGCGGTTGCCAAACGGCGAAATTCTGGTGTTTCAGCTAGCTTAGGTGCTATTCTACGTATTTGATCAAGGCCGTCAACTAAATCGTCAGGGATCACAGCCCCTTCTGATGTCCCAATAGTCGAATTCAGGAGTCGTAATAAAGCTGTCGCTTTATTATCGATTCGGGATGGGGAATACCCCGCAGTCTTGCTGCGCTTACCGAGAACGGCCTGAAAATCTCTGATTTTCAGGCGAGTCCCCAACAGATACCCCGCAGCTTGCTGCGGGGAGGCTTCATTCTGTCGGTCGCACCATAGGTCTATGCTTATATCCTTGAAGGTATGACAAAACCCAAAAATGAAAGATGACTTCGCTCAAAATATAAAAAATCGCCATTCACCGTATTATAAACCAACCAGGGCAAATGAAGAATTTTCTTTGTTCCAGAGGTTAATATAGTTTGTTTCCACCCTTTCTTAATCGCTGCCAAACGCCGTATTGACAGTCCCTCCCAACCGGTCTATACTAGCCCACATTCGCCAGACAAAAATAAAGCTATAGAAGGAGCAATAAGATGCCAGGATTCGCCGTAGTAGGCCTGGGAATGGGACGCGGCCGGGCCCGCCTGATTACCCAGACCGACGGGGCCGATCTCAAGGTGGTGGTCGATCTCAACGAAGGGTTGGCCAAAGAAGTGGGGGCTGAGCTGAGCTGCGATTGGACTCCCAGCCTCGACGATGCCCTGGGCCGGAGTGATGTCGACGTGGTCATGGTGATGACGCCGTCGGGTTTGCACGCCAAATTGGGCGTCCAGGCGGCCCGGGCCGGCAAACACGTAATCACCACCAAACCCATGGACGTCTCGGTAGCCGCCTGCGACAGTCTAATAGAGGCGGCTACCGCCAGTGGCGTCAAAGTGGGCATCGATTACCAATCCCGCTACGTTGACAATAACGTCCGCATTGCCCATGCCCTGGCCAACGGTTGGCTGGGCAAGCCCATCCTCGGCGAGATCCGCTTTAAATGGTATCGGGCCCAGGAGTATTTCGAGCACGGCAACGGCTGGCGCGGCACCTGGGCCATGGACGGGGGCGGCTCGCTGGCCAACCAGGGCGCCCATCTGCTCGACCTATTATTGTGGTTTATGGGCGACCCGGTGGCCGTATACGGCGAGACCGCCATTATGGATCACGATATCGAGACCGAAGATTTGGGGCTGGCCATCGTCAATTTTTCCAGCGGCGCCAAGGGGACCATCGTTGGCACCACCACGTTCCCCAAGGCCAGCCCGTATTTCAGCGCCGAAGTCCACGGCAGCGAAGGCGGCGTTTTACTCGACGAGGCCCTGGCCGGGACCATGCGCGTTTTTGGCGAAGGCCTGGAAGAGCGCCTCGCCACCATCGACAACCCTATCCAAAACGTCATCGAGGATATGGTCCAGGCCTTGGAAACCGACGGCCGTATGCGGGTTGATGGGGCCGAAGGGCGGCGCACCGTGGCGCTGTTGGAAAGTGTCTACCGCTCGGCAAGGGAAGGGCACAAAGTTGAGGTAGACCGTGGCTGAACCTGTCCGCGCCGCCCTGATCGGCCTGACCGCGCCGCACAGCAAAGGGTGGCTGCAAACCCTGTTGGCCGCGCCCGCCATCTCCGAGTTGGTGGTATGCGATGGCCAAGTAGAAAGCCTGGATCTGCCCGAAGGGATTGCCGCCGCCTATGCTTCGTTGCAAGCCCTACAGGTCGCTGAAGACGTGCAATTTGGCCTGATTTCCCTGCCCAACGACGAAATTGCCGCCGTGGCCCGGCCGCTGTTGCAAGCGGGGCTGCCGCTGATCATTGAGAAACCGGCCGGGCGCACCACCGCCGATCTGACCGCCCTCAACGAGGCGGCCGAGCAGGGGGGCACCATCTGGGCCACCGGTTTTTTAAATCGCTGCTTGCCCGTGGCCAGGGAATGCAAGCGATTGGTGGAAGCCGGGGCTCTGGGTGAGATTGTCTCGATAGAGGGGCGTATGGTCACCTCCTCGGTGCAGCAGCGCAACCCCGAGCATTGGTTATTCGACGGACAGCGGGCCGGCGGCGGTATTTTGCACTGGCTGGCCATCCATACCATCGACCTGATCCGCTATTTGTCGGGTTTGGAATACGCCTCGGTGAGCGGCTCGGTTTCGACCTTGAGCGGCACTGGTATCAGCGTCGAGGATGTGGCCGCCCTCTCTGTCACCATGAGTAACGGCGCCCTGGGGTCTATTCACGCCGGCTATATGCTCAAACAGCGCTACGGCGATATCCATCTGGCTTTGCGCGGCACCCTGGGCGAGGCCGTCTGGCCGATGTACGATTGGCAGGGGCGGGGCGACAGTCTGTATCTGCGCAGCCAGGCCCCGGGCTGGCATACCGCCGCCGAGCACGTCATTCGGGCGCCCCAGGCCGAAGGGCCGGGTTACGGCGGCCCGGTAGGTTTACACTTTATCGAAGATTTTATCGGTGCCGCCCAACAGGGTACGCCTTTCGTCACCGACGGCAACGACGCCCTGCGGGCCATGCAATTGGTAGAAGGGGCCTATGCCGCCAGCGCCCAGGGTCGGCGAATTGACCTTTAAAGGAGCTTTGGATATGAGCGAAGGACCCGTGCGGGTCGGTATTATCGGTTGCGGCACCCAGGGGCGTATCCACGCCCGCATTATCGAAGAGTTGGGGGAGGCACACGCCCACGTGGCGGCCCTGTGCGATCTGGATCCGGAGCGGTTGCAGGATGCGCTGGGTGACTGTTCCCAGGCCCGCGGTTTTGGCGATTACCGGGCCATGCTGGAGGCGGGGGGGCTCGATCTGGTCATTGTCGTTACTATGCCCAATACCCATGCGCAGATGTGCACGGCGGCGCTGGAAGCGGGGGCCCACGTATTGTGCGAAAAACCGTTTATGACCAGCCAAGAGGAAGCGGTCCAGGTTCTGGACACCGCCGAGCGGGTGGGGCGGCAGGTGCAATTGGCGACCAATATGCGCTATATGCCTTCGTCGCAATATTTGCACCGGTTGGTGGACTCGGGCTCGTTGGGGGCGCCGGTTTTGGGCAAGGCCTGGGGAATCCACGATGTGCCGCCTTGGTGGGGGCCCCATTACCATCTGGCCAGTTCGGGTGGGGGGGTACTGGCCTCGACCCTGGTACACACGCTCGACCTATCGATCTGGATCGGCGGCAGTCCAAACCCGGTATCGGTGAGTGCCTCAATGACCCGGCTATTCCCCGGCAAGCGTGGCCCCTTGGCTTCCGAGCAGGTGAGGGCCCGCTACGACGCCGAGGATATCTTTGCGGCTCTGGTGCGCTTTGACAACGGCGCCAGCTATATCCTGGAGGGCAATTGGTGCGACGAGCGCCCCGGCGAACACCACTATGAGCTGGTCACTACCAAAGGCACGGTGGGCGGCCAGCCTTTCTTTGTGCGCGCCGATGTCGACGGAAAAATCGTCGATCAGACGCCGCCTTTGGCCGACGACGGATGGGGCGAGAGCGTCCATACCCAGGACCAGGAGCTGATTGGTCGACTCAATCGGGGCGAGGCCTGGGATTTGCAGGATAGGCGGCAATTGCTCAATCTGCAAAAACTGATAGATGGTTGCTATGAATCGGCCCGCACGGGTCGGGAGATTGTCTTTTAACAAAAGGGGATTCAGGGTGAAAATTGTCGATGTCGAGCGCATTGTCGTAGACGTACCCTTCACCGAGCGGCAGCAGCGCATTACCGCCCGGGAAGTATATAATTGGGCCATTCTCGAATTGTGCAAAGTCACCGCCGACAGCGGCCATGTGGGCTGGGGCGAGACCGTAATCCACTATACTTGGTCGCGCGTTTCGGACGATGCGGTGGCCCGGGTTATGGGGCAAAGTCCGGCCTCCTGCATGCACGACGATTCGCTGGGGGCCGGCCTGCAAATGGCGCTGTTCGATCTAGTGGGAAAAGTTATGGAAGTGCCGGTACACCAGTTGCTGGGCAATAAGGTCCGCGATTGGGTGCCCATTTCGTGGTGGTCCATCGACGCGGCCCCTCAGGATTGGGCCGCTGAGGCCGCGGATGCGGTGGCCGCCGGCTATACCAGTTTTAAAAACAAACCGCGCCCCTGGTGGGATATTATCGCCCAAATCGCCGCTGTTTCTGAGGTGATACCGCCGCATTTCAAGCTCGACCTCGACCCCAACAGTACCTGGCAAAACGCGGCCACCGCCATCCCCATTATTAAAAAACTAGCCCCTTATACCAATGTGGCGATGTTTGAAAGCCCGATAAGCCAGGGCGATGTGCTGGGCAATAAGCAGATCCGTCAGGCTATCGACCGGCCCATCGCCATGCACTTTGGCTCGCCGCCCTATCTGACCAATATTCGCGAGGGCGTCTGCGACGGCTACGTGCTGTGTGCCGGCAAATCGGCGTTGCAGCAGCAGTCCATACTCAGCGCCGAGGGCGGTTTCCCGTTCTGGCTGCAATTGGTGGGCAACGGCCTCACCACCACCTGGGCGGCGCATTTGGGCGCGGTCATGAGCAATGCCACCTGGCCGGCTATTACCTGTATCAATCTGTATAGCCACCAATTGCTGCAAAATCCCATCGACGTTATCGGCGGCTACCACCAGGTGCCTGAAGGTCCAGGGCTGGGGGTGGAGCTCGATATGGAGGCGGTGGAGCGCTACCGTGTCGCCGAGGAGGCGATTGCGCCGTTCGCCGAAAAAGGCTTGCCCTACAATCGGCCCGAGCCGCGCTTGCTCAATTCCATTGTCTATCCGGACGGCAGCTGCGTGCATATGGCTAAAACCGGGCAGGGCTACGGCTATTTCGGCGCCGGCCACGGGCCCGCCTATGTCGAGGGGGTGCGGCTGGAGATCACCCCGGACGACGGCTCTAAAGAATGGGCCGATTTGTTCGAGCGGGCTGGAAAGACCCCGGTGCGGGCGCGCTGGGGTGGTGCGGCGTTGGCTTAGAAAGGCGGATAATGAAAATTCTCATTATGACCGATATGGAGGGCGTCTCCGGCATTGTCACCTGGAGCCAGGTCAACGGCGGGGCGGCCATGTACGAGGAGGGCCGGCGCCTGTACACCGAGGAGATCAACGCCGCCGTGCGCGGGGCACGGGCCGGCGGCGCCACGGAAATTGTCGTGGTCGACTGCCACGGGGCCGGCGGCGATTGGTCGTTCAATTCACTGGTGCCCGAGCTATTGGATACCGGCTGCGAGTGGGTGGCGCACCATCCTTGGTCGCGTTATACCGAATTGCTGGAGGAGGGCTGCGACGCCTGTCTGCTGGTGGGGATGCACGCCCGGGCCAATACTCCGGACGGGGTCATGTGCCATACCATTTCGACCACCACCTGGCGCAATTTGTGGTTCAATGACGATCTGGTCGGCGAGGTGGGGATCAATGCGGCGCTGTGCAGTTATTACGGCTGTCCGGTGCTGCTGGTCACCGGCGATGAGGCCGTGTGCCGGGAGTCGCGGCAGTTGCTGGGGGATGGGCTGCAAACAGTTGCTGTGAAAAAAGGACTCACGCGCTATTCGGCGCGGCAGATTCCGCCGGTCAGAGCGCGGCAGATGATTGAAGAGGGCGCCTGTCAGGCCTTGCAGAATATGTCGACGGTAAAGCCGTATGTCCCGGGCAAGCCTACCCAGATAACCGTTGAATTATCCACCGTAGAAAGCGCGGCCCAATTCATGGGACGGGCCGGGGTCGAATTGGTGGAGGATATGAAAGCGGTCAGCCGGGCCGACGACTGGATGCAGGCCTGGGATCAGATCTGGCATTATTAAAGCGGTAATACCCGAGCCCACGACAAGGAGATCAGGGCATGAAAATCACCCGCATCGAAGAATTCGCGACCGCCGTGCCGCATATTCCGTCTATTGAAAAGAGTCGTCCAGGCGATTATCGCGAGCGACCTATCTCCATTATAAAAGTGCATACCGACGAGGGCATTCACGGCCTGGGCGAAGGCGGCCGGGCCGGCGATTTAAGCGCCCTGGAAAACCAATGGGTCGGGGCCGATCCGATGGCGCAAAATCTCACTTCTATGGGGGGGGCCATGGCCATGGCGCTGTATGATATTGTTGGAAAAGCACTGAATATCCCCGCTTATCGCCTAATGGGGACCAAGCACTGGGACAAGGTCCCGGTGGGCTGGTGGTCGCCGCCTTTGGAGCCGGTGGAATTCGCCGCCATGGCCGAGGAGGGGGCGCGCAAGGGCTATAAGACCCACAAGCTGAAGGCGCGGCCGTGGAATATCGTTGAGACGGTCGAGATGATGACGCGGGCGGCCGGGTCCGATTACGGCATTATCGTCGATCCCAATTTCACCTTCAACGATTTGCCTACTAGCTTGCGGCTGGCCGGGCAATTGGAAAAATACAATATCCAGGCCTTTGAAGATCCGTTCCAGTATTTGCCCGGCTGGCATCAGTACCGCGATTTCCGCCGCCATACCACCATCCCCTTGGCCCCGCATATCGCCGACCCCAAAATGATTATGAGCGCTATCCGCGCCGAGGCTGCCGATATGTTCAATACGGCCGGCAGTGTCGAGCAGGTCATTATCAACGCCGGCATGGCCGAAGCGGCCGGTTTGCCGGTATGGCTGCAGGTGGTGGGCTTGGGGTTGGGCGTGTCGGGGGCGTATGGGACGCATGTCCACGCCGTGGTGCGCAATGCCACTATCCCTTCGGACAGTTTGCATTTCACCCGCGAAAACGACCTTATTGGCGGGGCGCTGGAGCCCAAAGACGGCTTGGTCGAGGTGCCAGAGACGCCCGGTTTGGGGGTGGAATTGGATATGGCGGCGGTGGAGAAATACCGGGTGGGGTAGGAGGTAGGGGAAAGTATTGACGAGATAGGGGACGACGCTTAAGTTTTAAGACTCTATCCGACAATTATAGGGCCCGTAGCTCAGTTGGTAGAGCAGCTGACTTTTAATCAGTTGGTCGTGGGTTCGACCCCCACCGGGCTCACCAATAAAAACAAGGGGTTAAGACTTTTTTCATATTGTCTTAGCCCCTTGTTTTGTATTTGGTGTTGAAGGTTTATCGCAGCAGAGTCAGCTTTTGCGTCTGGGTCCAATCCCCAGCCCGCAGGCGGTACAGATAGATGCCGCTGGCCACTGCTCGTCCCCTATTGTCCCGCCCATCCCAGCGCAACGTATAGGCACCGGCCTGCCGCATCCCCTTAATCAGGGTCGCCACGTGCTGGCCGTCCATATTAAATACGGCTAATTCCACCGGGCCTGCTGTGGGCATTGCATAGCGGATGGTGGTTGCGCTATTAAACGGATTTGGGTAGTTCTGCTCCAGGGCAAACCCCTGCGGCTGTCCCTCGTCCCGCACTTCCACCACTGCGGTGGAGGGCGGTGGGTCCGCAAAACTGGTTAACACGCGGATATTATCCAAATAGAAGAGGCCCTTCATATTCCCTTCCAAGCGAATAGAATCGATTGTTTCCAACGCTTCGCGCCGAGTGTCGAATGCGGAAAAAGGAATATCGACTGTCTGCCACTCTTTATTCTCTAAATCCACGCTGGCGTGGACCGGGACCCGTACCAGATCCACCGCCAGGCCGCCGATCACTACGTTCAGGATTGATATTCTCGAGGCTTCTATTTCACCTGGGTGGAAGGCAAAGCGCAAACCGACAAAGCCCAGTCTGTCTATTGGATTGGGCGGTGTTATATCCACCGCCCAGTTGGCAAATAGACTGGCCGGCTCCGCTTCGATAAGACTGGCCGATTCGCCGCTGAACACTTCTCCGGCTCCTGTCGGCTCCAGCACTTGGGCACCCTCCGTACCGACCATAGTCCAGCCGTTGGCGATTTGGTCGTCAAAGACCTGCAGGTCTAAGGGTAAGACCACGATATCCTTGAAAAAATCCAACGATTCTTGGCGCTCGCCCACCTGCTGAATGACACTCACCCGGACGGTATGTGAGCCGACTTCCACGTCGGTCAAATCCAACTGTGTGCGCAGCATATAGGCACCCGTATCGGTTTCTTCCAAGGTCGAGGCCGCCGCACCGCCCAAAGCGCTTAGATCAGCTTGAAGGCGCGGTGCCTCGCCGCTTTCTGCCAGGCGGTCGATCTGAACGCGGAGGTCGATATCGATGGCGGTGCCAATGGTGATCGCGTCGGGCAGATTGTGCTCCCAGGAGCCACTTATCTGACTGTGGGTGATCTTTAGGATTAAGTGATTTCGGTTGTCGCTGGTCACATATAAGCTGCCCTCATTATCGGTCATCAGCCCCACCGGAAAGCCCCATACCGAGTCCTGGGTCAAGCCCGTTTGAAAGCCGGTGATAAACGAACCCATGCGGGCATTGCTGCCGTCCGGATCGGAAAATAACGCCATGACTTGGTAGCCCTGATGGGTGGAGAGTTTGGCTTTCCCGGCCCGGAAGGCCACCAAGGCGGCGTTTTTGTACTGCTCGGGAAACTGGTCCTGGGTGTAAAAATGAATACCCATGGGGGCGTAGTGTGCCGGCACCAGAGCCACCGGCTTCTTTTGGCTTTGGGCCAATAGTGAATCCTGGCGCGTGATGGGCAGCATCTTCTGGTATTCGTCAATGCCAAAATCGTTCCATACCTGATAGCTATGGACCAGGGGATAGCCCATAAAATCGCCGTCGCGCATGATATCGATCCATTCGGGCGGGCGGGCCCGGCCTTCCAGGTCGTGACCGTTGTTATTGCCCCATAATTCGTTGGTCACAGGATGGAAATCCATGCCGATGACATTGCGCACCCCAGTGGCAAAAATGCGTCGCCCCGTGCCGTCGTCGTTAAATTCCAGTACTGTGCCGCGCTCGATATTGAAGGGTACTTCCTCGGTGGAATTGCCTACCGTCTGGGGCTCCACATCTAGGCGGCATAGATCGCAGGGCGAGCCGATCGACAGATAGGCTTTTTCGTTGATTTCATCAAAGACCAGCGTCCGGGTGTCGTGCCAGCCGCGCCAAGGGATATCGGCTATAAAGACCTCGCGCCGCTCGTACAGTCCGTCGCCGTCGTCATCAAAGACGCGGATGACCTGGTGTTCCTCGGCTACATATAGATCACCCTTGTAAAAGGCTAGGCTGTGGGCCTCTTCCAGGCCATCCAAAACAACGATAGCCTCGTCGGCCACTCCGTCCTTATCCAGGTCGGGGTAGGCGACAATCTGGTCGCGGCCCATATTGGCCACGTGCAAAACTCCATCCGGGCTAAAGACCATCAAACGCGGTTTGCGTAGCGGCGCCCCGGCGGCGAATACGTTGGCGGAAAAGCCCGGCGGCAGATTTAGGGTCAGTCCCTCGGGTACCTCGCCGCGGTATTTTTCCGGAATGCGGACCTGAACTTCCTGGAGTTCTAGGTCAACCTCAGGGGCTAAGGTGCCGGGGGGGTATTCATCCTGGGCTGCAAGCGGCAATGCTAATGCCACTAATAATGCCGGAATATGGCGTAATTTCATGGAAAGTTCTCCTGTTTCAGCGAATAGGGGGATATTCAGGCCTGATTTAGATGTAGTTTCTTTCGTTGTCCGAATGGTATAGTGGGGGCTTTCATGCTATGGCCCGTTGTGCTGTTGTCTTTGGCGTTGGACTCTGTAATGTAGTATACATCTATATTCAAACGTCTATAGACGCCCCAGTAATTTCAAGTCAAATTGACAAAAAATTTATTTTTTTCGCCAAGGAGCAAGCATTGTGAAAGCCTCTTCGTTTCTCTTAGTAGCTATTTTCTCGCTTACTACAGTTGGCGTGGTTGCAGGTGGTGAGACCGGCGCGATCCCCGCCTTTCCCGGGGCGGAAGGATACGGAAAATATACCCAAGGCGGCCGGGGCGGTGTGGTATACGAAGTAACAAACCTAAACGATGCCGGTCCTGGCAGCCTGCGTGCTGCGGTTGAGGCAATGGGGCCAAGGACAGTCGTCTTCCGGGTGTCGGGCACCATAACCCTTGAAAGTGCATTGAAAATCTCCAACCCCTATATCACCATCGCCGGACAGACAGCCCCGGGTGATGGTATTGCCCTTAGGAAATACCAGCTCTCAATTAACGCCAGCCAGGTAATTGTCAGGTATATAAGGGTGAGATTGGGCGACGAATCAGGGGAGGATGCCGATGCTATATCGAGCCGGTATAAGGAAAACATAATCGTCGACCACGTTTCGGCTAGTTGGAGCATCGATGAGGCGGTGTCTATTTACCATTGCGAAAATATAACGGTGCAATGGTGCCTAATCTCGGAAAGTCTGTATCATTCCAACCACGTTAAGGGGACGCATGGTTTTGGCGGGATATGGGGTTCAAACAACAGTACCTACCACCACAACCTGCTGGCGCACCACAGCAGCCGCAATCCCCGCTTTGCTTCGGGCAGCGGCTATACCGATTTTCGCAATAACGTAATCTACAATTGGGGCTATAACAGTGCCTATGGCGGCGAAAAGGAGCAGCAAGGCAAGCCGCAGTTTAATTTTACCGCTGTTAATATGGTGGCTAATTATTATAAGCCAGGGCCGGCGACAAGCACCGGCGAAGTGAGGCACCGTATAGTCAATCCTACATCGCGTGATTTGGGCCCTGGTTTTGGCCAATGGTATGTCGCTGATAATGTCATGCACGGCAACGCGGCCGTTACAGCCAATAACTGGGATGGCGGCGTGCAACCAAAACACGGCAGCACCTATATGGCAGGCTTAAAGCTGGACGAACCTTTTTCGTCGATGCCGATTCATCAGCAAACCGCTGCCGAAGCCTTTAATTCTGTTCTTGAGCATGTAGGAGCCTCTTTGCCCAAGCGCGATAGCGTCGATGCGCGTATCGTCGCTGAAACTAGTGGCGGCTATGCCACCTATGAAGGGCCGACCTACGAGCAAAAACACGACGTAGCCGATTCGACAAAGAAATCCGGCATTATTGATTCGCCCGCTGATGTGGGCGGTTGGCCGGAACTGAAAAGCGCCCCTGCCCCCGCCGATACCGATCACGACGGTATGCCCGATACGTGGGAGACCCAGTACGCACTCGACCCGGCCGATCCGGCCGACGGCCCCGCCGATCTCGATGAGGACGGCTATACCAATCTCGAGGAATTCCTCAACGCGACGGACCCGACGATCTACATTGATTACAATGACCCGGCCAATAATCGCTTTAGTTGGCAGGTCGAATAGACAAACCGCCTCTAAGTACCTCATCACTTCGCCTGTTCTATTAGGCTCAGTCTGAAAAATCCCGTTGGGCGGCTGCAAAGGGGGCTGCCTGCGTTGGCCGTTAGCAGGCATATCCACCGATATGTCCGCGAGTGGCCGCCTTGCCCGCCCTTGGCCCACGCCGCTATTTTTCAGACTGAGCCTCTAGTTCTTGACATTCAATGGGCGTTGGTGTATTATTCGTCTGAATAAAAAATCTATGTTGAATATTTATTCACAGGAATCGCATGGCCCGTATCGACGAACTTCGCCTAATGGCCAAAGTTGCGCGTATGTACTACGAACAAAAACTGCGTCAGGCCGATATTGCCGCCCGTTTGAATCTATCCCAAGCCACGATGTCGCGTCTGCTCAAACGAGCCGAAAAAGAGCAGATCGTGCGCATCAGCGTGCACGTGCCCCGCGGCGTTCACAGTCAACTCGAAGAAAATTTACAGACAGCATACGGCTTGCAAGAAGTAATCGTTGCCGACTGCGAAAGCGAGGATGAACGAGGGATACTGCGAGGTGTAGGCAGTGCCGCCGCCTTCTATCTGGAAAGTACCATCGCCAAAAACGAAGTCGTCGGCATCTCCTCGTGGAGCGAGACACTCCTCTCAATGGTAGACGCGATGCACCCGCTGCCCTTAGCCGCAGGGGTGCGCATCGTGCAGATCCTGGGTGGCATTGGCAACCCGGTGGCCGAGGCGCATGCCTCGCGTTTGGTTGGCCGTCTGGCCACACTGGTTAAAGGCGAAGCCACCCCTTTGCCAGCACCTGGAGTCGTGGGTTCAGTGGAGAGTCTAGAGCTACTGCAACAAGATCCGTATGTGCGCACCGCGGTAGAGATGTTTGACCAAGTGAGCCTGGCGCTCCTTGGTATCGGTGCTATTGAGCCCTCCACACTGCTGGCCAGCAGCGGCAATACCTTCGCTGTTGACGAACTTAAGCAATTAAAAAAGAGCGGGGCTGTCGGCGATATGTTGCTGCGATTTTTCGACGCCGAGGGGCAACCTGTGCACAGCCCTCTCAACGCTCGGGTCACTGGGATGGACCTAGAGCAATTGCGCCGGGTGCGGCGGGTTGTCGCTATCGCCGGCGGCCGGCGTAAGTGGAAGGCCATACGCAGTGCTCTGGCTGGCGGCCTCATTAATGTCCTGATCACCGATCAATACACTGCGGCTACCTTGGTCAACCAAAGAGCCAAAGAAATACGCTGAGACATAAGGAGAAGACAATGCCCCAAACTACCCTAGGAGTGATCGTCGGCAACCGGGATATCTTCCCCGACCATCTGGTGAGCCAGGCCCGGACCGAGATCGCCTCTCTATTCGCAGAGCTGGATCTGCAGGCTGTCCTGCTAGATGAGGACGAAACCAAACTCGGAGGCGTAGAAACTTACGCGGAAGCTCAGCGTTGCGCCGACCTTTTTCGCCGCCATCGGAACGAAATCGAGGGCGTGCTTGTGGTGCTGCCCAACTTCGGCGACGAAAAGGGCGTCGCCGACACCTTGCGCCTGGCAGGACTTGATGTGCCGGTGCTGATTCAGGGGTATCCCGACGACCTCGACAAATTGGTGCCAGCGCTGCGGCGCGACGCCTACTGCGGCAAGATATCGGTGTGCAACAACCTGGTGCAGCGCGGCATACCTTTCTCGCTCACTCAGCGCCACGTCGTCCAGCCTTCGGACCCTTCTTTCACAAAAGACCTGGAGCGTTTTGTTGCCGTCTGTCGTGTTGTCAATGGGCTGCGCAAGGTGCGTCTAGGCGCGGTCGGTGCTCGCCCAGGGGCCTTCAATACGGTGCGCTACAGCGAGAAAATCCTCGAACGCCAAGGTATCAGCGTCACCACAGTCGATCTCTCTGAGATTCTCGGCGAGGCCGAAAAGCTGGGGGCCAAAGACGCGTCGGTTGTCGCCAAACTGGAACAGGTAGGCGCCTACGCCGGCACTGGGGGTGTGCCAGACGAGAAACTGGTGCAGATCGCTCGTCTGGGCGTGGTGCTGGACAACTGGATGGGGGAGAACTCGATAGATGCCACTGCCATCCAATGCTGGTCTTCGTTGCAAGCCAACTACGGTTGCAATGTCTGCACCAATATGAGTATGATGAGCGAGAATATGATGCCCAGCGCCTGCGAAGTCGACGTCACCGGCACCTTGACCATGTACGCCATGCAGTTGGCCTCAAATTCGCCCAGTGCACTAGTGGATTGGAACAACAACTACGGCGACGACGAAAACAAATGCGTGCTGTTCCACTGCGGCAACTGGGCCAAGTCCTTTTTGCCCGACGTGCAGATCTCCATCGCGCCGATCCTCGGCTCGGTGCTGGGCGATGAAAATACCTACGGGGCCTTAGAGGGGCGCACACCGGCGGCGCCACTGACCTATGGCCGACTGACCACCGACGATAGTGCCGGAGTCATACGTGCCTATATTGGCGAGGGCTCTCTGACCGATGATCCGCTGGAAACCTTTGGCAGCCGCGCCGTGGCCCATGTTCCCCAGCTACAAAAGCTCATGCACTATGTCTGCCGCCAAGGATTTGAACACCATGTTGTGATGAACGCTTCACACACCGGCGCTGTCTTGCAGGAGGCATTCGAGACCTACTTGGACTGGGACGTGTACTACCACGAGTCGGAAGCCTGAAAACCATGCCTGCCCAAACCACACCAAAAAACAACTGGGGCCTAGGGACAGATAACCAGCTGACGCTTAAGTCCCTGCACTACCGACGGCAGCTATTGCAGTACATAAAAAAAGCTGGAGCCGGACACACCGGTGGCAGCCTGTCTTGTGTAGACTTGCTCAATGTGCTCTACAACCGCGTCCTACGGGTTTCTCCGGAAACGTTCACGGACCCGCACAGGGACCGCTACGTCCAGAGCAAAGGACATTCGATAGAGGCCCTCTATGTGGTACTGGCCGACCAGGGTTTTTTCCCCTTAGAAGACCTGGAAACACTGGGTGCCTACCGCTCTCATTTTGTTGGCCACCCCACCCGCAAAGTAGCGGGCATTGAGCAAAATACCGGCGCCTTGGGGCACGGCTTGCCCATCTGCGTCGGGATGGCCCTGGGAGGCAAGATGGATGACGCTTCCTATCGGGTCTTCACGCTATTGGGTGATGGCGAATTGGCCGAAGGTTCCAACTGGGAAGCCGCCATGAGCGCCTCTCACTTCGGTCTCGACAATCTGGTGGCCATCATCGACCGCAACCGTCTGCAGATTACCGGCCCAACACGGGAGGTCTGCGACAATGAGCCCTTAGCCGAAAAGTTTATAGCCTTCGGCTGGGCCGTGCGCCAACAAGACGGCCACGACCTGCCAGGACTGGAGGCCCGACTGCAAGATATTCCTTTTGAGGCCGGTAAACCCAGTCTGCTCATCGCCGATACCATCAAGGGCAAGGGGGTCAGCTTCATGGAAAACGTCGGGCGTTGGCACCATGGCGTGCCAAACCCAGGGGAATATGCTGCCGCGCTAGAAGAACTGGACGGGGTGCTGGCTTTATTGGAGGCCAACGCCCAATGAGCGCAACGTCCCATACTGCGGCAAACCACCCCGCACAACAAACCGGCCAGGCAAACCTAGAGGTATTTTCGCAAACGCTTCTAGAACTGGGCCGCCGGGATCCTTCGATCACGGTCGTGACCAGCGATTCGCGCGGCTCGGCCAAGCTGGGCCCCTTTGCCGAGGCCTTGCCCAGTCAGGTAGTCGAGGTTGGAATCGCCGAACAAAACCTCGTCGGCATCGCCGCCGGCCTGGCCTCGACGGGCAAAAAAGTCTTCGCGGTATCACCGGCCTGTTTCTTAACCGCCCGCGCCCTCGAACAGATCAAAAACGATGTCTGCTATTCCGACAATCCGGTAAACGTCGTCGGCATCAGCGCCGGAGTGAGCTACGGCGCCCTGGGTTCGACCCACCACTCCCTACACGACCTGGCCGCACTGCGGGCCATCAACAATATCGACATCGTCGTCCCAGCCGACAATTTCGAAACCCGCAGTGCCATTCGGGCGGCAGCCGACCAGCAGCATCCCATATACCTGCGTTTTGGCAAGCGGCCCATGGCGCCTCTGTACGCAGAAGAAGGGACTTTCCAAGTCGGCAAAGCGCTGTGCGTGCGGCGAGGGACCGACATTGCCTTCATCGCCACCGGCGAGACGGTACACCCGGCGCTGGCAGCGGCCGAGTTGCTGGACCCTCTGGGCGTATCCTGTCGGGTCCTCAGCATGCATACCATCAAACCATTGGACCGCCAGGCTCTTATAGACGCGGCGAGTCAATGCCGGGCCCTGATAACGGTCGAAGAACACAGCGTCTACGGCGGCCTGGGCGAGGCTTGCGCCGCTGTTCTGCTGCAGGAAGGCATCGCCTGTCGGTTCCGCATTACCGGCATCCCTGACGAATACACTATAACCGGATCGCAGCAGGAAATTTTCGGCCATTACGGCTTGTCCGCAGAAGGGCTGGCCAAAACGGCGAAGGATCTGCTATAACTTATGCTGAGACGCCCCCCGTACAGTCTGGAGCGCGCCTGAGATGAACTATATTCTCGCCCTAGATCAAAGTACCTCCGCAACCAAGGCCATTCTCTTTGACGAGGCTGGTCGCCCTCTCGACCGCGAAGTGCGCCAGCACCAGCAGCTCTACCCTGAGCCGGGCTGGGTGGAACACGACGCCGAAGAGATCTGGCAAAATGTCCTGGAAGTTTTGCGCTGCCTGCTCCAGCGCCACTCGGATAAAACGGACCGGCTGCGCTGCCTGAGCCTGACCAACCAACGCGAAACGGTGGTCGCCTTCGAGAAGAACAGCGGCAAACCCCTGCACAACGCAATCGTCTGGCAGTGTCGTCGCGGCGATCCGCTGTGCCGAGAACTGGTTGATTCCGGGCACGAAGAAGAGGTGCGGCGCAAAACCGGGCTGAAAATCGATACCTACTTCTCCGCTTCCAAGCTGACGTGGCTGGTGCGCAACCAAGCCGGGATCAAGGCGAAACTGGAAGCCGACGAAGCGCTGCTAGGCACCATAGACGTTTATCTCATCTACCGCCTGACCGGTGGCCAGGTTTTTGCCACCGACCACACCAATGCCTGCCGCACATTATTGTACGATATTGATGCCCTGCGTTGGGACGATGGGCTTTGTGCGCTATTCGAAGTCCCGGCAAAGGCCTTGCCTCAGGTGCGCGAAAGCGCTTCCATATTCGGCCAGACCGACTTAGAAGGCACACTCAAACGTCCACTGCCCATCGCCGGGGTTATGGGCGACTCACAGGCCTCGCTGTTCGCCCAGCGCTGTTTTGAGCCGGGAGAGATCAAGGTAACTTTCGGGACAGGCTCCTCAATTCTGCTCAATATTGGCCAGCGGCTGCGCTACACCGACAGCGGCGCCGTTTCGACGCTGGCCTGGGTGTACCAGGGGCGGGCGACTTATTCATTCGAAGGCTTGATCAATTACTCGGCGGCGACCATCAGCTGGCTCAAGGACCAATTGGGGCTGATACAAGACTCGGCCCAAAGCGAGGAGCTGGCGCTTTCGGTGCCGGACAGTGGCGGGGTCTACTTGGTGCCGGCTTTTGCCGGTCTGAGCGCCCCTTATTGGAATACCGAGGCACGGGCCGCCATTATTGGCCTGACGGCGCACAGCAGCAAGCCCCACGTCGTCCGCGCCGGGCTCGAATCTATCGCCTACCAGATCCGTGATGTACTGGAGATGATGCGCCAGGATGCCGGCCTGGAACTGCAAAATATACAGGGAGACGGGGGCCCCACGGCCAACCGCCTGCTGATGCAGTTCACCGCCGATCTGTCCGGTCTGGAATTGGTGGCCTCCGATATCCCGGATATTTCGCCCCTTGGGGCCACACTCGCGGGCGGACTGGCCACAGGACTGTACGACACGTTGGAAGATATCGCGGCGCTGCCCCGTCCAGTTGCCACCTACACCCCACAGATGTCCCACCAAGAAGCCGAAAGCAAATACGCCGGCTGGCAAAAGGCGGTGCAGCGGGTGTTGTAGGAGCAGCCCTATCCGGCTTCGCAAATCGAGCGATGGGACGCCGCCATTGATCTGTTACCGGCGTGTGATCGTTGATGGGAAACCCTAAGCCCTTAAAACCAATGGGTCAAATGTCCCAAGAACTGGGCACACGAGACTTGATCGCGAGGAACCTATGCGGCTAATCATATCAAACCGACGTTGTCTATTTGTAGCAACCTTTGTGCTGTGCATCTGGCTGGCCGATACAGGTTGTATCGTCGAGGCCCAGTCCAGCGAGCCCGATTTGAAATTCACTAAAGCGCTAGCCACGGCCTTCAAGAAGGCTGACGCACCTATAAAGCGCAGGATTATTGCGACACTAAAGGACGTCGGTGAACCGGCGGTGAGCATCCTGACAGACGCACTGGACGATTCTTCAGAAGAGGTCCGGCGCGATGCGGCTGTTGTATTGGGCGATATCGGCAAAACTGCACAATCGGCCATCCCACATCTATTGGAGAAACTGGCAGACCCATCCGAAACAGTGCGGCAAAAGTCCGTAACGGCGATTGGCAAAATCGGCGACGGCGAAGAAGCAGCAAGCCGTCTAGTTCCTCTCCTGAGCGATTCTTCAAGAACAATCCGCAAGGAAACGGCTAAGGCGCTTGGAAGGATCAAGATATTTAGCCCCCAAATAGCGACCGCTTTGGCCATTGGGCTCAAAGACAAGTCGAAAGCTGTTCGTCGAGAATGCGAACGGGCGCTGGCACGATTGGGGCCCTCGGCCATACCCCACCTAAATATGATCCTGTCGTCTGCATCAGATTCCACCGCGCCAACCCTCCTTCGTGCAATTGGCAATATCGGTCCTGAAGCAATTCCCGTGCTGATCGAAGCGCTGTCACATTCGCTGGCAGGTGTGCGTTATGAGGCCGCAGACGGGCTGGGAGACCTAAGAGCCGACACGCCGGAGGCGATCGCCGCTCTGATTGCTACGTTGAACGATCCAGCAGAGGGCGTGCGGATGGAAGCTGTGGATTCACTCGGCGATGCAAAAATTAAATCAAAAGACCTGCCGGAGGCTTTGGAGATTACGTTGCGCGATCCTTCGAGTGATTTGCGAAAAAGGACGGTCGAGGCGCTCGGGGAAATCCAGGTCCCTTCTCATACTGTCGTGCCCCTTTTGGTAGAAGCATTGGGTGATGTCGACGAGGAGGTTCGAGAGCAAGCTGCAGATGTGCTGAAGCACTTAGGCGTTTCCAGAAAAATAAGCACTCCGCATCAAGTCGGCGTGGGTTCCATGTGGACAAACCACTTGGGTAAGGCCGGACACCGGACCCATCGCCGTTCCAACGCCGCCATAGCTTTGTGGG
>WLWI01001417.1_pt1 | contig 20846 bp, 11 predicted proteins | sample 6701501 | NCBI WGS metagenome assembly WLWI01 (sample SAMN12718690, study PRJNA515312) | sponge metagenome | isolation source: marine sponge | host: Mycale hentscheli | place: New Zealand: South Island, Marlborough, Capsize Point | collected 2014-11-01 | reverse complement strand
ACTGCGAAGGTAAGTCTGTGTAGGTGCATGTCCAGTTGTGTCAAAGCATTGTGTGTTACAACCACTACTTAGCTAAAGAATATCACAAAGAAAACTTTTAAATAACGTGTATTGTTTTGTTGTTTTTCCTTCAATTCAAGCAGTTGCAGAGAGTTGTTACTATGGCACTGAAATCCCTTTACCGTGTATGCGAAATTAAAAAACTGGACCTTATTTTCATTAGCTTCAGTGTTAGAAGAATAGTATAGTCTTTAGGCTCGCTCGCCATTTGTGCTCAAGCACATCACTAGTATACTCGTGCAATAATTATTATATGTATATATTATATGCTAGTGACAATAAGCTAGTTGATCAATAATTTTGTGCAAACTGCAGTAACTTTGTTGTGGCTTTTTGTGTATGTGAAGATTCATAAAGAATTCTTTATAAAGTGGACAAAGGATATTAATGAAACAGTGGCATACCTCACTTTTCTTACACGGGCTCTTGAGCGTAATTTTCAGGTAAAGTATTATCCGGATGTATTATCTAAATCTATGTACATATATTCATTTGCATTAAAATATCATTAGTATGTTCCTGATATTGTCTGGCTTACTGATATCTAAAATATTTGGTGTGTATATCAGTATGAAGACATCTATATTATTATTGTGAAAGTTTTACTATATATTAATATCATAGCAGAGTTATTTTTCAATACAAATTAGTGTGGTATAATTTTAAAATAATATCGCAGTGGATCTGATTGGTCACGGCAATCTCGCCTGACCTCGCAGTACTTTATATGCTAGGCAGTATAGCGGCAATTCCTGGGCAATGCTATTTAGCAATGTCAAGAATAGTATAAATAGTGGCAGAATCAGAGTGAGGCAATTTAATATAACAATATTACATTTCTTAACTACAGAAATATAAATTTATTATCTTTGAGTATAGTATTAACATTATAAAACTGACTTATTCGGGTAAATAGGCTGTCTTGTAAAATTTCTTCCTGAATACCACAGTTTTCTATGCTACGAAATCTCCATGTTATTTACTAAAAGTCTTAAGGAATCCCATGGGCGGAAAGTGGTTAAAATTGGTCTACCCATTAGCACATTGTATAATGGTTATTAGTCTTTACATAGCAGCAAAACACTTTATAATGTCAATTTGATTGGCTGAAATGGGAAATAAGGTTATTTAGTCTCTGTCTCTTCATTTTCATTTAGTTCTAAGTCTGCTCTCGCTCAGAATTCATGTAGCCAGATTATTTTCAGTAACCACAGGCAAGGAAACAATTCATATAGTGCTTCTTACATGTGCATTACTACCTGTAGCAGTTCTTCTGGAGCAGGAGGCGTGTCAGGCACTAATCTTTCATCACTTACTACCTGTAGCAGTTCTTCTGGAGCAGGGAACGTGTCAGGCACTAATCCTTCATCACTTACTACCTGTAGCCGTTCTTCTGGAGCTAGAGGCGTGTCAGGCACTAATCCTTCATCACTTACTACCTGTAGCAGTTCTTCTGGAGCAGGGAACGTGTCAGGCACTAATCCTTCATCACTTACTACCTGTAGCCGTTCTTCTGGAGCAGGGAACGTGTCAGGCACTAATCCTTCATCACTTATTACTTGTAACAGTTCTTGTGGAGCAGGAGGCGTGTCAGGCACACCAGCACTAATCCTTCATCACTTTTCTTAACACTATGGAGATTCCGCGGTGTTTGTTTATTATTTTATTTGATTGTTTATACTATACATGCGGACTCTTTTTTGCCTGTGCCACTAATTACATAAGTTGGTAAGCATTTTGATGCAATAACAGAGTAGTGGACCTGTTGTCCATTCAGTAATGAGTTGCGGGCCTGAAGCAAGTTAGTCTTGGAGCAGACTTAAATGCCTGAACTTTTGTTTACATGAAACCCAAAAGCACTATTTCTCTTCATTGTCATTAAGTGCGTAGGTTAAGTTATAATATTTCAATTTCAAACAACTATATAAATTTTGCAAAGGGATGTAGCTCATGATTATCTATCACTTTAAAGCTAGGTACTGTACTGTGCTGTGAAGCACTCCACTAGTAGATATATTTAAATATCCCAAACTTATTAGAGTAAATTATTATTGATTTGTACTGTGCTGTGAAGCACTCCACTAGTAGATATATTTAAATATCCCAAACTTATTAGAGTAAATTATTATTTCAAAGATTCATGTACTTATTAATGTATGTAGGGAAAGATTGTGCAAGCATATTCGAAGGATATCATGAAGGCCATGAAAGAAAAGCAGAGCCAGACTTTTTCTGAAACTGAAGTTAAACTCATGACTTTCAGTAGTTTTAATGCAGAATCACTAAAGAGTAAGGTAATTATGGGTTGTTGTGTACTGCAATAACTATAAGTTTGTTTCTATATTTAATGATGTAAATATTGTGTAAAAACCAACACAAACCAACTTGGTTGGCTAAACACATTTCAGAAAGTGCTAGGTCATAGTGTTAAAAGTCTAAGAAATCATTTTGGCTTCAGAACAATGCTTGGCTCGACAGAGGTGAAGAAAATTTAACTGGACTTTAATAGTATGTAACCTAATGAAGACTATTACGTGTACAAAAAGTATAACATAATGCATAATGCATGAGATAGCGCATAACCTACTGTTATTTCACTTCTAGTTTATTGATGAGTGTCCTTTATAGTCAGTCTGTATTAATGGATGTTCTCAAAAATGCCTTTGTGACTTACGATTTTTCACGTACTCATGCAAAGAGTGTTGAGAGGTCTATAGGAACATTCCTTAGTCCCCATTATTCCCTTTTCAGATACAGTAAAGACATTCTAACTAGGCTTCACAAATGTGGTTGGAGTGTGGAGAAGTCAAAATGCATTTATTTACCTTATGTGTTTTTGTTGGTTGTGTTTTTGTTGGTTAATGAGAACTTTCCATACATTATTCTGGTGTGCAGCTCCTTAAAGTTTGTGTGAATATAAAGGCAGCGTAATAATTATGTTCATTCACATTTTTATTCATACTTGCATCAAGCTTTGCTGTAAATACATCCCAGTCGACACCACACTCCACAGCATCAAGCTTTGCTGTAAATACATCCCAGTCGACACCACACTCCACAGCTAAGACACCTAACTTTTAAGAGATATGACAAAGCTTTTGAGTTAAATTGCTGCCAGCTAAGCTGCATATATCATTCTGTACATGATTTAGAATAGTCTCTTTGTACACTCAACTTTCACATTCACATTTCATACATATAAATCATCACCCTGATGTTTAGTTTGTGCAAATTATGTAGATTGAAATTTTATCATAATTAGAGTCTGTCTTAGATCTCATATCAGAGACATTCCTAGCTAGTCTCCACCCAACACATCACAAATGCTAAAAATACTTTACCTATCTAGGAACTTGTATACTTCATTTAGTAATACCATTTACAGGAGCAACAGAAGAGATGCTGTAGTGCAGCATATGAAGATGCTTGAGTCCAGTATATGTTGTCAAAAATATATGCCATTGAATAGGGAATTTGCATGATGACATCACGGAAGCTTCGGCCACGCCCACCGGTGGTATCACTGCACCACCGCTCCCATTGAAAATGTATTAGTTTTGCTTACCACTTGGCTTATTTTTTGCTGTAGCATCTGCGGTATGCTGCAGAGAGCTACCAAATTACGGAATAGCTATAATATGAAATTTCCCACATGCTGATAGCAAATTCAGAATTTTTGGTTGGCGGTTGTTGGAGTTATGGAGAGCCACTTCACCACAGGCTAGGTCACTTCCAGGAAAATCCACAGCAGCACAAGTGGCACCACCTGGCATTGGGTTCTGAGAAGATCCAGTAACCTCTCACTCTCCATAATTCCAACAACTGCCAACCAAAAAATTCTGAATTTACTATCAGCACGTGGGAAATTTGATATTATAGCTATTCCTGTAATTTGGTAGCTCTTTGCAGCATACCGCAGGTGCTACAGCAAAAAATAAGCCAAGTGGTAAGCAAAACGAATACATTTTCAATGGGAGTAGTGGTGCAGTGATACCACCGGTGGGCGTGACCGAAGCTTCCGTGATGTCATCATGCAAATCCCCTATTTCTTAGTTACTATTTAGACATCTACCAGTGAAGTATGTACATATTCAAGTACTCGTGTATACGTGTGTGTGTACTTATTAGGTGCAATATGTACAGGAAGTATTTCTGCGCCATTTAATGACAGTTCCAGGAATAAGTTTGGATAAAGCTACTGTAATGGTCAAGAAATATCCTACGTTATCTCAGTATGAAATAGTATATATATATCCTGCAATATTCCTTATTGTACAATAACTGTGGTATAATGCATCCTGTTATTTACTATGGTAAAACATATCTTTGTAGTAACTCAATAAGTATCCATCACAATCATATTTGGAGACATAATAATTCAGACATAATAGTGCTGACAACTGTGGTACTTACATTTAATAGCATGAGTGGTATGAGAAGTTTTCACAAAGTGAAGCCGAGCACAGTTTCTCACTTGCATGAGTGCTATTACTTGCAAATGCCATAGTTTTCTTGCTATCGTATTTTAACCAAGATGATAACTTTATATCTGCTCTTAAGAAATCATTGTCGTTTATAAGTTGCAGTATATTTTCGTCTGAGAAATCACTCTGTGCTGATTTACTGTAAGTCACACTTTTTTCTTTCTTTTGCTAAAGTAGGGATGCTCAGGAATTCTGCCACAATATTGACTAGGGGATGAAGTGTGGTGAGGTTAAGATAGGCAGTGTGACCATTAAAATCCTTGTTACAGTTTTCCAGCAGACCCATCATCTAAGGCACAGGTTGACAACATGGTGTCAACATTTACTGTGTTTGCAATGAATTGTCTTATAGCATTATAGAATAAATTGACATAATATCATCTCCTGCAATTGGGCAGACATGCTTCATTGGAATAACTATAGTGGTGGTATGCTTGAGCTCAAATGGCGAGTTCACTGGCCTAGCTATAAACACTTCTGTACTGAATATATGAACACAGACTTGCATTGTTTCCTTTTTGTGACTTTACTTTTGGACAATGGATTTTCAAGTAAGAGCAATAGTATTGCATAGTGCGTTTAGCTATGACAATTATTGTATTAATCAAGATAACCTACGACAGCCATAAATTTGAATAGAAATGAACCTTAATAAGTTTATAAGGCTTAACTTGTCACGCTGTGAGTCATTTTACTGGTCACACTTGAAAGTACTACGATATGATTCAACAAAAAAAAAATACTACACTCCTCTTGTAGATAGTGAACATAGCTTAGAGGGCCTGAAGTTTTCCCAGTAGTTGATTGGGGACACATTTTTCGCTAATCTTCGTATATATTCACCTTGGTGAGCTTTGTTTTTTCTGCTACACTCAGTGCTATCATGGTCAGATAGTGGCCTTGTTTTTTCCCTGGTCCACTTTGTGCTGTCATAGTCAGAATAGTGGCCTTGTGTTTTCCCTGGTCCATTTTGTGCTGTCATAGTCAGATGGTGGCCTTGTGTTTTCCCTGCTACACTCAGTGCTGTGTGTTTTCCCTGGTAGACGTTGTGCTGTCATGGTCAGATGGTGGCCTTGTGTTTTCCCTGCTACACTCAGTGCTGTGTGTTTTCCCTGGTAGACATTGTGCTGTCATGGTCAGATGGTGGCCTTGTGTTTTCCCTGCTACACTCAGTGCTGTCATGGTCAGATGGTGGCCTTGTGTTTTCCCTGCTACACTCAGTGCTGTGTGTTTTCCCTGGTAGACATTGTGCTGTCATGGTCAGATGGTGGCCTTGTGTTTTCCCTGCTACACTCAGTGCTGTCATGGTCAGATGGTGGCTTTGTGTTTTCTCTGGTACACTTTGTACAGGTGTAATCAGATACCCCTGCAATGAATCTGTATCTTCAACAAATCAACTGCAATTTTTTTCGTTCTACAAGAAATATTGCAAACAGAATTGAAATCTTGTGTTGATGCTGTTTTGTCTGACCAGGTGTAATAACATAGTGTCTATCCTCCTTGAAGCAGCCTGAATCTAAATAGGTTGCAGTTCTTCGCATCATTGTTTAATCTCTTGTGCATTTGTTTCTTTTATGCAGGGCGTCTTTTCTTCTCAGTCATCTCAAGACAAATCTTGTTTCTTCCTTTTTTTTGCTTCTAAACCAGCTTTTTTTCTTCTTCATGTACTCTCTTAGTTCATTCTTTGTGGAGTTTGCTTGTATCGCCTCCTTAGAGGCGGAGGGGGGGTTACTTGAACTAATTTATACATAACCACACCCACTTAATAGGCACATAACCACTCCCACTTAATATCACACCCAGTTAATAGCCACATAATTACTTAATAGCTACATAACCACACCTACTTAATAGCCACATCTCTTGTAATAATTAAGTTGCAACTGATATCATGTTGATGGTGTTAATTAGAAATTAAATAATAAGCCTGCTTTTTCCAGTTTGCGTGGATGCTTTTGTAAGAATGTTCTACATATTTGATCTATATTCAAGTCAGTGTAATTGATATGAATGATTGCCAGACTACTAAGTCTTTCTTCACTTGAGTGGACCTCATGTAATTATTTAAATGTTTCAAGGTGGATCCTGATCTCTCACAGGAACATGAGCTCAAGGGGAGCGTTGCGAATAGCTTTAATATTGTCCAAATGTTAGGAAGACTTTGTTGAGGACATTTCTTCAGTGACTAACAATCATTTAAACTAGTTACCGTACCTTTTACCTTCATCTTCACTAACTGCTTGTCTTTTTGAAAGAAAGGGCAAAAGGGTACTGTTAGCTCGCTTCATCAGGAAACAGAACAAAGCAAAATCAGCTGCATATGACTGAACTCACTATGTGGAATAAGTAATTCAGCGAAGCGAGCGGAGCTGACTCTCTAATGAGTTCGCGATATATATATACAGTGGAACCTCTCTACAAAGGGACTCCGAAGAACAACTTGACTCTTAACAACAGCCAGCGTAAATGGACCACAGTGATCTACTACAATAAAAAATAAACTCTGAAAGCAGCCAAACTCTCTACAAGGGTCAAAAGACTTGACCCCAAGCATGGCCTTTGTAGAGAGGTTCCACTGTATATTTAGGTCTAGAAATTGTTTTTGTTCTTGCGTGGGCGTACGTGTGTACCTTTTCTCCTACGCGCTTGCGCGGGCCGGGTAACCTTCTTAGCTACATTTTGTTTTGTTCGTTAGCGATGCCCAGTAGACAAAACGTTAGAAACGCTCGGTCTAGAGCTTTGAGGGCGTTAGAAACTCCTGAAGAAAAATTAGTAAGGAGACAGATAAGAAATGAAAAAGACAGGGCAAGGAGGAGGAGAGCTAAAACTAAACAGAAACAGGTAGCAAAGTAAAGAATCTTTCTTTTTGAAAAGCCATTAAATGCTCCTAATTTATTTATTAGACTATTACTGAGGATTACGGTACCAGGAGCCTTCATCATAGAAAAAAGCTACCACTATTGTTTTCTCACTTAGACAGTATTTTGTAGCCACACCAAGCATGCATGGGAATAGCTGCAATTACAGGGAACATACATCACTCGCTTCGCTATTTTATGCTATTAGAGCGCATCACTAGTTATGGTACCTACCGTATTCGCGCGATTAGACGCCGCTCTCGAATAGTAGCCTCCCTATGCGCCCCGTCAAAACTTATTAGTAGCCGCTCTCGAATAGTAGCTGCGGCTACTATAACGCAATTATTGTCCGACTAATATTCGCGTGTCGTATAAACACATGCGCTACGGTTCATGTGGTAATAATGGCTACCAGCACAAAAAAAAAGAAGTTTTGATGCTACATTTAAATTGAAGGTGGTGGATTATGCTATGCAAAATAGAAACAGGAGTGCTAGCAGGAAGTTTGGTGTAGATGAAAAGAGAGTGAGAGAATGGAGAAAACAGAAGGAAGACTTGAAAGGTTTGCCACCAAAGAAAAAAAGGAGGACAGGTGGAGGGAGCAGCACTGCCTGAGATGGAAGAGAACCTTGCAGCCTGGATTGAGAATATGAGAGCTCAGAATGCCCGGGTAACTTGAAGTAGTGTCCAGATGAAGGCTCTTGAACTTGCTCGCACGTTAATTTTTTTTTCTCTATGTTTTTCACTTTTTACCCTCCTCTTAGGTGATGTAGACTTCAGAGCCAGTGATGGGTGGTTGTAAAAGTTCCTGCAGAGGCAACACTTTTCGACTGTCAGCCAGAGATTACCACAAGATCTGGTACCAAAGGTCACTGGGTTCATTATGTATACCAGAAAGCTTCGTCACCACAAAGGATATCCTCTCAGCCATATAGGAAATATGGATGAAACTCCTTTGTGGTTTGATATGCCTGGTGAGACTACCATTACTCGCACTGGAGAGAGACCTGTTCCCATCTGTACAACAGGCCATGATAAAGGTCGATTCACTGTTGCCCTCTCTGCTATGGCTGATGGCACGAAATTGAAGCCTTTTGTGGTCTTTAAGGGAGTAAGACCTGTTGCTGAACTACACAGAGTGTCTGGAGTGATTGTTGCATACAGCAGAAATGGCTGGATGAATGAATCACTCACAATAGACTGGGTCAAATGAGCTTGGGGAACTCTTAACTTCAGGCGCCGACTCTTGGTGTGGGATGCGTATAAGTGCCACACAATGCCCCCTGTTAAAACAGTTGTAAACAGTCACACAAATACTGACTTGAGCATCATTCCTGGGGGCCTTACCAGCCTAGTCCAACCAGCTAATGTTAGTTGGAATAAGCCTTTCAGAGAAGCTTATAAGGCCTTATATAACCAGTGGATGGCAACTGGAGAGAAGAGCTACACTCCTGCTGGTAACATCCGTGCTCCTAGCAAACTTCTTTGTTTACAGTGGGTGATAGAATCATAGAATTCTGTCTCAGCTGAAGTGGTAAAAAAATCTTTTATATCTTGTGGCATCTCTGTGAATATGGATAGAAGTGAAGATCAAGAAATCCATTGTTTAAAACATGTTGAAATAGCTGCTGCTGCTAAAACAGGTATTCAACAGGCTACTGTCTCTCTTCTGGCATCTTGTTCTGCTGCTGATGATATTCTCAGTAGTCAGGATCCGTTTGCAGATCTCGATGAAAACATGGAAGATGACGAAGAACTAGATAGGAACGAAGTTGTTTTGGAAGATAACTAACTTTCTGTGTATGACTAGATAGGTACTCTTTTCTAAGTACGCTTCCATTTTTTTTTGTATCCTTTCGTCAAGCTTTTCAATACACTCAAGAATAACATTACGTCATCAAAATTTAAGGAACTGCTGACTGAACAATCGTATAATTAACAGTGTCCGCTCTCGAATAGTGGCCGCTCTTGAACAGTGGCCGCCCCTCTAGATGAGTTGAAGTAAATAGTAGCCGCGGCATCTGATCGCGCGAATACGGTATATGCTCAATGCAGCTGCTAATTACATCTCTGAATACAGCTGTAATTTGATTCCAGCAAGCTAAGAAAGTTGAATGTATCTGTGAATGTTGTTCACAAAATACAGTAGTATTAGAAGAAAGTTGTATCCCATCAGTGTGTTAGCTGTACAACAGCTTTAAAAAATAAATATTGGTCTTACAGGGAAGCAAAACTTCCAGCTATGAATATCATTAATTTCAAAGGGGTTACTGGTAACCCCTAAACCCCCCTCCCCTGGCTATGGGCCTGCTCTAAGGTAGAACCTTTGGACAGCATTTTGTGTCATGAAATATACAATCAAGATAGAAGACGTTAAGAGTTGAATAGAAAGGAAGAAAACGATTGTATTAAATAACTACAGTGTAGGAAGCTGCTGAATGCTATAAAAACAAAAGAATTAAATTTATATCACTCAAGTACTTGAATCAGACTACTTGCAATCAAAGACGATTGTCTATAAAATATTGTAGTTTTTATGTACACAAAATGGCAATTGGCTCCGTGTGAGGCATAAAAGTTTTAACACAGTGGTTGTTGATGCGGGTTCTGACACTGAAGTATCCAATGTAATCTCAAGTTAGAGAGAGTTCTTATGGTTGTTGATGTGGGTTCTGACACTGAAGGTATCCTATGTAACCCCGAGTTAAAGAGAGTTCTGAGTATATGCATTACATGAACTCTAGTGGGTTGAAAATCCACTGTCAATTTGCACTGTCCCACATACACAGAATTAGAGATATTGGTTAGACAAGTTTTGAACCACTACAATCAAGTCGAATAGTAGACAGCAAGCACTAGAGTCAATGGCCACAAAATACTAGAGTCCAGTGACCACAAGTATGAGGTATATCTATTGAAAAACACTAACAGCTGGAAAGCATGGCCCTAACAACAACTGACCTAACAGCTGCCATCAACAGAAGTGTTAAAAAACAAAAACAAGAATGCACGAATACATAAATTATAACAAGTGGTGTGCTTGAGCACAAATAGCGAGCAAGCCATTGTACATAAGTATTCACACAAGGTAAAATTTGATCAAAGTTGATTACAAAATCTGTATAGTGTCTCACTCGCTTCGCTTGCTCGCCAATTAATAATATGTCTGTTCACATTGTTCAGTTGTGTGAACAAAGGTTGTCTTAGTATATGTTTATGGGGCATAATAGTAGCACATGTGGCAGTGTAACATTCATGTATTTATTATAACTCTAATTACTATGGTATAATAATGTCTTGCTCACTGCCAATAATACTTATGATTACTGCAAGCACAATTAAAATCCGTATGAGAATTTTTATTTAGTACATTTACTTGGTTTACCCGTTAATTCTGCATGAGTTCACGAGTTTTGCATGTCTGCGCATTCTAGCTCATTAGCTCAGGAATATGTACATCGTCGTTGATCACGGGTATTATTATAGAAATCATGTTAAAATTTTTTAACAATAATTAGGAAGTTGTAGCATATACATCAAGTATTGTAATTGTTAAGTTATATTTCAATTAAAATTATAATATACTAGTACAAACCATAACTTACTAGAATATTTGGTTATTCCCTAAATTTATTTTAGAATTGTATTGATTTTGCACGTTAGCTTGTACAAAGCATATTGTAACTGCTGTGATGATGAAGAGAAACTACATCTTCTTCAATCTGATCTCTCAAGCAGGTAATTAGCTAATATACTATAATAACAGACCTGACAATCCTATGAAAATACTTTTGTTCTATCTAAGTATAAGTAAATAGAATAAAATAAGAGTATAGCTGAAGTTTTGGTTAATAGAATTGACTGAGGTAACATTATTTGCTCCTGTGCAATGACAGTAGCTTCTATGGCGATAATTACTAGCTTAATTTTTTTTTGGTAGAACTAGTTCAAAGTTATTGTGGTTGCGTTTGTTCTGTTTCAACCATCTTTTAGTAATCAGATGAGTATTTCCAAAGTGTTTTATTGAGAGAAAGCTTCCTTCAAGGAGGAATATGATATTTTAGTCCACTTATGTTCTGACCTTAATTTTATGGAGTTATGGTACTACCATCTCAAGATGATAAAACACAAGGTAGTTAGTTGTGTTTACTATTTGAAGTACCAATTACTCACAAACAACATGCAACCCTTAGAACTCGCTGGGTTTTTTTTAAATTTTATATATTGTGAAATAGTTTTCAATACCATAGCAACCACTCCCTTAAAGCTTTTTGTGACTTGAAAAACAATAACAAGTGTATCTGAGAAAAAATGGATGTTATGTTTTAAAATACTGAGGCTTACAGCCATGGTATCCAAACAATGAAGTACACCTGTTGTAGTCAGCATTTTGGTTTGAACCTTGCTGTACTTATTTTAATTCACTATAACTCTCTGGATATAATCACTCTGTCACCACTGTTATTGTTTAAAGGCGGTGGAATGGAACACAGTACACTTATTGCCCTGTTTGAAATAACTGCTAGCTAATGCTGGACAAAACTTTCCCTCTATAATAGCAACATTTTTTCATTAAATTGCGCAAATGTAACTATGGTATAAAATAGTTTGACCATGGCAACTCTCAAAATTATCACTAGATAATCATCCTGTAGATCATGATGGTTTCTGCGATAGTTTCTCAAACCTATATTTTGACTATTACATGCATCATCATTACGTAGTAATTGCCTTATGGTAAAATGGATATCACCCTAAAAAAGTAATACCACTATTGAAAATCACTTGTGGCAAAAAACCACAACTAGATTTGTAAGCTACAAAGAGTTTAAATTGCCAAAGGCAAAAGAAGTTTTTGACAAAATAGTATGAAATGCACTAATAATTATTGTGGTGGTACAGCCCACCACTTTCACTCCTAAGAACGCACACGCACTATTTCCTTATGCATCATTTACATTTCATATGTATTCGTCATCACGCACACCATCACGTCATTTCTGTCTACGTCTCACGACCACTCACCGCACGTGCTTCACCAGTTGTCTATATAATGGCTGGTTGAGCATGCGCCCTTTCAGTTGTACTCACGCTCGATCTTTGTTAAGCACAAGTCCTTGTCTGATCTATCCAAATTGAACCTTGGGAGATTGGAAGGTTTGATCGCCTCGGGTAGCTAAATTGGTCTAGAGTACAACTCTGGTGGCAGCCTACTAGGGCTTTCTCCGACCGTCCCGCCACAATTATGGTACAAGGTTACATTTTATGGTCCTTATATATAAAGGAAATATTTAAAGAGAATATTTTTTTCAATTATCATATTATAATTGGATGCTAGAAGTGATTTTTTATGCTAATAATAGTGACAATGATAGGCATATGAGTGTTACTAATAAATGTGATAGTGATTAGGCGTATGAGTGATAATGATTAGGTATACGAGTGTTAACAATATTGATGATTAGGTATACAAGTGGGTTACTAGTAATAGTGACAGTGATTTGGCATATAAGTGTGTTACTATGCTTTTTTACTATGCTTTTTTACTACTTTCATGTTTTTTAGGCAATTTGGAAGCAGACTCAGTGAACTCGTATATTCCATATATGGAAAATAAACTCAGTATATATTCCATAGTATGTATTCCATATCAATCACTTTTTATCAATATTATCTATCTTCATATACTGGATTTTAATTTAAGTATAGACAGGGGTGTAGCAGGAAAATTTGAAGTGGTTTGTCCAGGAAGTGGGTATGGTCAAGGAGTGGCACCTAGTTCGCATAATCAATTCTGCTTATATGTAATGGTCAACTCGGTTGCTGCTCTGCATGCAGTGTTGACCAGTGACCATATCTAATATAGCAAATCAAAATGTATACGGTCTTGTCAAGGGTGATTGAATATTGATATCTGCTGCCAGGTGGAGATGAACAGGAGGATTATTTTGAGGTTTCCCCCTCTAATAACCGATCGCTCCGCAGTAGATTTGCTTCTCATAGTACTGTAGATGTTGGACCTACTGCAAATTCCTGTATTAGCAGTGACCTCAGTGGTACTCCAGACATAGGATTGGACCAGTATCTAAGAAGAAGAAACAGATCTCCAGACAGGGCAGCTCCCAATGATGTGACATTCCACACCTTTAGTGAAGACTCCACTGTTCAGGGGCCGTCGTATTCTGATCAACAGCGTAAATCTGCTGAGCATTGATCAGAAATTCGTTCTCTGCTTCAGCATGCAATTACAATTTTCTCATCCAGACCACTATTATTATTTTTTTAATTGTGAAAGGGGGCGGGGTTGTGTGAGAGGGCACTCCCACAAGAACAGAACAGTGTTTACTATTGTTGTGTCCGTTAGATAGAAATGTGTTTTGTGTATTTACAGAACAGTGAGGCGTCAAAAATGTGTTCTATTTTTGTCATGCTATTTTTAGACACTGGGCATGTGCTAAGTTTGATATACTGTGGCTGAGCGCATGTCTAGTTTTCAGTTGTGCTTTAATTTGTTGAAGTGTGTTTTTTGGTAAGTAAATTCCTTGGCCTAAGACTAATACGTTGTAACTCTGGTGGCAGTTAAGTTGTCACCAATTAAGTTCAACAAGCATACCTAAGTTGACAAATTGGTGGCAGTGGTGGGATCCCAATTTCTGTTTCGACCTGAAACTAACCAGTCTACAGTGAGAAAGAGGTGCCAGAGCAGCAACAGCCCTGAGCACTGAAAGGAGAGAGAACTGACAGAAGTGGAGCATCAGAGCAGCCGGAGCAGCAGACTCCACTGACAACTGTGCCACTGAGCCTCATCAGAACAATTTCTGTTTAAAGTTGAAACTGTGTCAACAATATTTTTTTTCACTTTTCAGTGAATTCCTTTCATCTTACATCCTTTATTATTTCTGTAGCACTCCTGTGCCCAAGGTTCACTACCGCTACTTGCAGAGGCAAGTTAAGGAAGTGGCAGGAGTGACATAGGAAAAAATCTGGAATTCCCTGACTTCAGGAATTGTATAGGACAGTTGAGTGCATGGCCTGTACTTTACATTTCCTGTACCAGGTCAGATGATTTCTGACAGCAGGTCACATATCCTGCACCAGTACAGGTGAACTTTCCTGCACTTTTTCTATAGTACCTTCTAGGTCCACCTGGAAGGTTCCTGGCCTGCACCAGTACAGGTGAATTTTCCTGCACTTTTTCTACAGTACCTTATAGGTCCACCTAGAAGGTACCTGGCCTGTACAAGTGAACTTTCCTGCACTTTTTCTACAGTACCGGATATGCCCTAACTCCTCCCACCCCTTTCCAAACAAAATTTCTAGATAAAACCCTGACTATAATAAATTTCTGTTATAACAGTAATAATAATAATATTATTATTAATAATAAAACTGTTGCTCTTCTTGATAAGAAGCTACTCAACTTGATTGTAAATGTTGAAGAGTGCTCCTAATGTCTATCATCAAATATCTTGTGGCTACTTGAAAACGAATCATGAAAGAAATTAGTAATACAACTGGTGGACATCACTGATGTATGCAAGTGATAAAAGCATAAACCACAGCCTACAATTTCTCTGTCCTAAGGCTTAGAAAGTCCAAGAACTACAGTTCCAATAGAACACACAAACATCACCAGCTCATACATGTGTCTATTACCATGTGACAGGAGTCCACATCCTTCACCTGTTCAATAAAAACTGATGCATATCACTCATACCCCATCTCCCCCACCTGTACTTTTAACAAGGCCGGCGCCTCCGCTACGGCTGCAATGACTTAGGCCGTACCACTTTTCAGAAATCAATATTTGGTAAAGATCGTTGCCCGGTAAAGTAGTGAAGTACAAAATATCATTTTAAAGGTTATGGCCACTTATATTTTGAGAGATATCTATGAAAGTATTAAATTATCACCATTTATTACCGTGATGATGGATGAGGCTACAGATATTTCCAATAAGGAGCAAGTCACCATTGTAATACGTTCCCTAATTTAGATTTAAACGAAGAATTTATTTGATTATTTGATGTACCCTCTATTGATTCTAAAACCCTTGCTACTGTTTTAAAGGATTCTCTATGCAGGATGAACATTCCAATGGAACGAATCAGAGGGCAATGCTATGATGGAGCAAGAGGAGGTGTGGCTAAGATTATTATGGATGAAGAACCGCGAGCCCTTTATACTCACTGTTATGGACACTCCATTAATCTGGCCATGAATGACGCAATTAAGTTTTCAAAGCCTGTTTGTAAGGCACTGGAAACTACTCATGAAATTACGAAATTGATAAAATACTCACCATGTAGAGATGGAATATTTAGAGTTAAAACAAGCACATGACCAGAATTCTGGTTTTCAGTCTCCAGGAATGAGACTGCTCTGCCCAACCAGATGGACTGTACAAGCAAATTTTCTTAAAAGTGTAATTGATAATTATGAAGCTTTGATGGATACTTGGGATGAAGCTCTGCTTGTTGTGCATGACAGTGAAATGAAAGCCAGAATTGGCGGTGTTATCTCTCAAATGCAGAGTTTCGATTTTGCTTTTGGTACAATCCTTGGTGAACTAATTATACGTCATTCAGATAACTTGAGTCGTATCATTCAAGCAAAATCAACTTCAGTATCTGAAGCTCAACAAAGTGCTAAACTGGTAATTACTACAATGCAACAGATTCGTCAGGATAAGCAATATGATTTATTTTGGGAAAAACTCTTAAAGTTTACAGATGTAATGGATATTTCACCTCCACATTTGCCACGAAGAAAAAGGAGACCAGCAAGGGAAGTACCAGTGGTCACTATCAAGGTCCCTGTCTCAATCATAATGAAGCCATGGCCACCTCCACTGTGGCTGAAAGGAGCGCTTAACCACTGACTTTTTTCCAAAATCACGCTGCGGGAAGCAAAAATTGGATGGCTGATGAGCTTTATCACCAATTGTGGGCAATGACAGTTGGCCTCCGCGACTACTAAGCGAAGAAGCCATCACAATGCTTTAAAGCAAAATACCGGTTAGTCGGAAAACGAACCTTTACCATATATTGTTATTAAAAGTGGGGCGGCTGTGGCCTCCCCAGCCGCCCCGCTTCCGACGGCCCTGTATTAAAGATCATTTTACAACCTATCAAGTTCTCATAGAAACCTTTTGAATAAAGCCTCTTCTCCCACCATATTTCTTTCCACATGCGCTGCGTGTGCAATGTATCTGAACAAATGACGACCGTTGTTTTGCCTAATCTTGCTGGGCGGTACCTTTTACAAGAGAAGTAAAAACAACAACAAATCCATCACCGTGCGAATCGACAGGTTTTAAAGCGTATAAGGACAGCTAAGACGGGTTTTTTTCAAGGATTGATCCATCACTAAATTGAGGGGTGTCGGGGCTGCAGGTATCTTCTGACCAGTAATGCGGCATACATCACCCCAAATAGCTATCTGACCTCCAGTAGGAATAGCTACTTCATTATTTTGCAAAATGAATTGCTTCTATTAAGCAAGTATATAAAATAAGAATATATTGCTGTTTCTGCTGATGGTATATATACACAATCCGTATACTTCAAATGGAATGAACAGAAATATTTTCCGTCAGAATGGTTTAGCTTACCAGTGAATCTAGAACTTTACAGCTACATAGCTATTCTGAGACTTGTAACTAGACTAGATAATACAAACAACGCAGTGATTTAATAATGGTATCTATAAGTTACTTTATCCCTACCATTGTAACATTGTGCAGTACAAATAAAGACAGCCTGAGCTTCCCAAGTCAGGCAAATTAAAAAAAATGCCCACTTTATGACTGCTCCTACATTTCCTTGCTGTAACAATTTAAGTTGCTTTTCTCTGGTGGCTAAAAATATTTTCCTTTCAAATTGTGTAATGAATATTTCAGGGTAGAGGGACTAACTATGCCCAACATTTCTATAACTAGTTAGTTAAAAAAACGAACACTGGAGGCTTGCTAATTACTCTGCACACTTCTTCACTTGACTGGCTTTCTTAGCATGTTTTTTTCTTTGAAGAGATCAGGGGAAATTTTATCCTATTCTGAAGTCTACCACTGTTCCATGAAAAAAAGGTCATAACTTCTGGCTTTTGGCACCAGACCTCGACAGACCATAAGGATAAATAAAGCTTATGATAAAATTCCAATATTAATAATTATAGTAATTAGATTACAGTGAGTTGTAAAATCATGCTGTGATGATTAAATGTTGATCAGTATAAATACTCTCATATAGCAGAGTTTGATACAGAAGGATGGAGGGGGAAACTGAAAAATTTCCTTCTCAAACCGAGTTCTTACTCCTCCCCCCTCCCTAACTATAGTCGTCCTTCTCCATGTATTCAGTGTTGGACACAGGAACAGGAATTGGGCAAGGGGAAGGAGGGGTGTCAGTGTTTGAGGGTGAGATTAAACAATTACAATATATATGAGTTCACTCAATTATGGTGTAGATTGTGTAATGAAGTGCTTTAATTAGAGAAAACACCTATCACATAATTGTTATAGTTCACAGTCACACATATCTTAATGAAATTCTGTGAGATATCTACTCCATACTGAACTCCATTAGAGTTAGCTCATTAAACATTATTACTAATAAGCTTCCACAATAATTACCAACTCTACAATCAAACGTGTGTGAAGTTAAAATTCCCTGTAAATGCATTTATAAACCAGATCAAACAAAGTATATATTAGAGATGATATATGGTTTACAATTAGATTGTGCAATAAAGTGTGTGTTTTAGTTCACTGGCATAATGAAGCACCATAAGTGCGAACCTTCAGCGCCACTATACACTAGCAAGCTATTTACAAAATCATCTCGGGACCAAATGAATGATTTATTGGCTATTCTAATTAGGTATCAATATAGCTTGAGCAACGAAAACAGTATATGTAAAAGCTGTCTTCATAAGCGAAGTAGCTAAAAGGCCAGAGTCATTTACCAGTATCTATTTTCAATGTGAACTCCAATTCCAGCACTCGTTAACTTTATAGTACAAAGCCAAACCATGATGGACAGCAAGAAATTATTTGCTCAAGTAATTATGACGTAATGATAGGGGGTAAAACCCACAAAAGTTAGTACTGATGCAGAGCTGACAGCTTCGTCTTTCCCAGCCACACCCTTAATAGCTTGCTCAAACAGCTAGTACAATATTTTAAGGAGTATGAATGAACAATATTCGGTATGGAGTTACTACTATATCTCATGGAACTTTCATATTAGCCCTCACCACTTGTGTGCAAAAAGGATTACAATACTTGTGTTCTGTCTGTTCGTCTGTCATGCTCAATTACTACACTTAATTGTTAAGACCTATTATGGTGTCATTTTGAAATTTCAGGCTGAGGGGGGGGGACGGGGGGAGGACGAAATTTATTCAATAATCAAGTGAGTAAGTCACGAGGTTAAATTCTTGTGATAGAGATAAACTCATACAAGATGAACGCCATGATTTGTGATAGCATTGAAGGAGATGTGGGACACATATGCATGAGCTCAAAAGTGCTTATTAAGCCTCAGCGTGTATGTGCAAGAGGGTTATAGTAGTCATCCTGTCTGTCATGCTCTGATTTTGGAGATTACTAACAATTAACTGTTGATTTAGGTATAGAGTAGGACCTCAGAGTTACGGAACCCTCGGGAAATGGGGGTGTCCGTAACTCTGAATTTTCCGTAACTCTGAAGCCGCCTTCTTTTGAATATTTTCATATTTTCATAACATAATAGTTACATCAGTACTCTATCTAAATCACAATAGTGTAATTGAATATGTATGTACAAATATTTATGCTGGTCATCGAGGTTTAGCACTTTTGTGGATAAAAACCAAAGGTAGGTGAAAATCTCCACTAGCATTCCCAGTAGCCATAAGAGTAACTCTGTCTTTAGAGGTTTTCATATTCTTTGCAGTCTTCTCTGTACCATCAGCAAGCGTTTTGTTGGGTAAGAGACGCCAGTACAGACCAGTTTCATCTGCATTAAACACCTGATGCAAGAAAAACTTTCTTCCTCCACAAACCTACTAAAACTAAGTTTGAAATCATCAGCAGCACTGGTATCAGCGAACAGAGACTCTCCTTGCATTGTTAGTTGCCTAATGCCATGGCGGTTCTTGAATCTGTACAGCCATCCTTTGCTTGCCTTAAAATCTTCCCCAGTTTTGTCCGGATACATCTGCTGGTAAAGCAACTTAGCCTTCTCCATAAGAACTACCCCACTGATAGGAGTACCCTTGTGACGTTCCTGCATAAACCAGAAGTGAACTGCTTCGTCAAAAGCATCATCATCTGCCTTTCTAACAATACATCTTTTCTTTAAACACCTCTCATCCTGAGTTTCAGTCGCAAACTTCATTATCTTCTGCCTGGAAGCCTTCAAATCATAAACTGTGGTCTTTCCTACTCCAAATTCTTCCGCAATAGATGCTAGAGAACTTCCCCCGTCGATCTTCTTCAGAATATCTAACTTTTGTTATATAGATAGGACAGTTCTCTTTCTTTTCTTTGACGTAGAAGCCATAGCGCAGCCAAAAAAAGTTAACTCGCAATACCCCTAGGCCACCGGTGCCCGATTAACAATAACGATACTTACCGGACGTCGGTAATTCCCCGCCCGTTTGAGACGATTCGTACCTTTATCGATTTATATTAAGGCGTTCGGTTAGCCGGTATCTCCGGAACTCTGAAGTCCGTAACTCTGAGGTCCTACTGTAGTAGGGTCAACTAGATAATTTTCTTTCAGATACCTAAGACTTCTGTGCCAGGGTGAACAAGTCACACAGGGTGCACATCCTCATCAATCAAATGTCTTCTACACAGTTTGAATGTCTTGTGGGAAACCATGTGAGGCATCAGATTCATGTGACCACATAACTAAAGAAGTATGGGGAAAACTCAAATCTAAATCTTTAAACTGGAAGGGCTGTGATAAGTTTGAGAATGTGTATGATATTGTGGATTGGGATCTGGGTCCCTATGGCAAATATGTACACAATAATTGTCGAATTAATATAGCAAGTTCGCAGAAGCTGAATAGATCCACGATGAGGCAGCAAAAGCGGGAGAAAGAATCAGCATCTCATGATAATCAAACCTATGATTCCACCTGTGAACACGATCAAGAGTTGTCCTCGTCTGCACCAAAGCGTCTTCGATCAAGCACAGGTACTGTGCATGACAAACATCTTTGTATGTGGTGCATGAAACCTGAAGATACCAAACACCCTGAACGAACCGGCAAATGGCTTCTCCTTTCTTACACAGCATCATGGAATGCCTTTAGAAGTCACACCATAGTATTGCAAGATGATTCCATGAGGGACCGAATTAACTGCCTTATAAATTCAATCACTGACCCATTTGCAAGTGAGATAAGGTACCACCAAAAATGCTGGCTTAAATACGTAGGTGCCTATCAAA
>WLWI01001414.1_pt1 | contig 20862 bp, 18 predicted proteins | sample 6701501 | NCBI WGS metagenome assembly WLWI01 (sample SAMN12718690, study PRJNA515312) | sponge metagenome | isolation source: marine sponge | host: Mycale hentscheli | place: New Zealand: South Island, Marlborough, Capsize Point | collected 2014-11-01 | reverse complement strand
TAACGTCTTCGTAGCGTTCTATGTGCTGAAGATCTACGCCATTAAATAACTCAGATATTAATCCTGCAAAGGGATACTTATGTAAGTCGTACTTGTGCTTTGAGATCATTGGTATTCGCAATACTCATTTTAGTGAATTGATAGTTATTTCGAATGCATTCATGCTCACCAAAAGAACTCAGTTATGTAGTTAAAAAATTAACCGGGATTCTAATAGATTTAAATCAAAATATACAGATTCACCCGATCAATTTAGTTCATTCATTCTTTCGGATGGAGTGTCCTCTTCGGTATTAAATGAAACATCGTTACTTCGTGTGACCAAAGGGTGGTGCCAAATAAATTTTATAACCTGGTTTTTAGAGCCTGGTTTTTAGAATCTGGAGATCAGGACAATTTAGATTACTGCAAAGAAAAATTGAGCCTATACAAGAAGAGACAGTAATTGATTTAGTAGGGTCTCCAGCTAATTGGCATGGTAGGTATCAACACTTTAAAACTATCATCTGCCTGAATCTATCCGCCTCCTCCCAGTCGACTCCGAATAAGAATATTCAGGCAGTAAAGGGTAATGCTTGTGATACAGGTTTTAGTGAATTAGACATTTGTTTTTCAAACTCCTCCATTGAGCACGTTAGCGAATTCAGTGATAAAAAGCCTTTCCCAATGAGGCAAGGCGATAATGATGCGATGTTAAATCAGACTATGGCGTTGTTGGTATAGATACCTTGGTCATAAGTACTCCGTGCATGTATTTACCGTAGTATGGTCTCTTCACGGACGAGCTGTTAGCCGAAATATCTCAAATGTCACTGAGTCGTTTTATTCCTAATTTTTGTGCTAAACCGAAAAAAATAAATAGCGGCACAATCTTCACATATCTCTTCCACAATCGCCCAGGTTCGACGCTCAATCTATAAAGCCACTCCAAACCTCTTTTACGAAAAAACAGCGGCGCTTGTGGGGTGATATCGGCGTGAAAATCGAATGCTGCACCTACGCCAACAATCACAGCAGCGCTGAGTCGCTCTCTATGTTGAGATATCCATTTCTCTTGCTTCGGTGTGCTTAACCCAACCCAAACGATATCTGGGTTGCATTGATTAATGTCTGAAACGATTGTTTCGCTTTCTTCGTTTGTAAGCGGACGAAAAGGTGGGGAATGCATTCCAACGATATTGATTCCTGTATACCGTTTCTCCAGGTTATCCTTTAATTGTTTTAATGCGTTGTCCGAAGACCCGTAAAAAAAGTGTTTTATCTGTGCTTTCTGCAACATTGCTAGCATGAGATCAGGTCCATACACTTGGCTGACTTGGCTGTGGCCTTCGGCTCGCATGAACCAAACTAGCGGTACGCCGTCCGGTACTACCATACCAGCCCGATTATGTATCTGCCTCAAATTAGAATCGAAACGGCTCTCGATTACACCATGAACCGATGTCACACAAACATATTGCTTACTGCCTTCCTGAATCCACCTTTCCATGGTCTCTACAGCTTGCTCCATAAAAGTTGCGCTAACATTTACCCCTAATATGTTACACCGGTCAATTCCATTGGTTTCCACTTGGTGCATTAGAACTGAATGAATAAGAGTCGTAGGAACATAAAAATTATTTTCATCTAAAACTAGCTGTATAAATCCAAATTTTGATATTTATCTTCAATTATCTACAACCGCCATTGATGTACTGCAGAGATATATGTTCGAACCATGAGGGCTTTCGCCGTTGTCTTAATTAAGAACAAAATGGGTTGATTACCAGTAGGATTTGATAGAATAGTGTACTCTAATAAGTCACCGCGTCCAAATATAACTGTTTCATGGTCAATTGCAATACAATCAATACTCGACGTCTCAAGTTGATTTCATTGCTCAGAGAAGTGCGCTGAATTTAGCGACAATTGGTCAAAATTAGGCTTCCTTCTATAATCGTCAATAGGATCGCGATGAAACTAATCCACAGTCGAAATATTTGTCGAATTTGTCATCCAAACACTGTTCTACCTCATTAATTGTTCAAAAAACACTGATGCTTGAAGGCTGCATAACAACATTCATGAGAGCTTTACGTCTCGACGCCAATTTCGACAGATAATTGTAATGGGCACCCACTCGATTTTTCGAACATATGGACTCGTTATCTGGTGCTTGCTTGGATACGCGTTTCTAGGAAAGACCTTCGCTTATCTGGGCGTTTATCCTATTTTCATAGGAGAGGTTCTGCTTGTTTTGGGTGTTATCAAGATTCTCAGAAATCTACCAATTTCGCTGGCTTTCTTTAAATACTATACGTCTTTTTTTATCATTATTTATGTATGTTTCGGGCTATGGGCTACGGTCAATAGTTTTGAGCATGAAGACGTAGTTGATGTAACTGATGTACTTAGGGACTCTGTAATCTGGGGCTATGCTGTCTTCAGTATTGTTATTTTTGTAATTGCAATTCGCTCCAGTTTGAACCCGCTAATTAAGACTTATAGTTCAAAGATGAAATATCTTCCCATTTGGGGAATTATCGGATTTGCCATACCCACGTTATTTCCAGATGTATTTCGTGGGTTGCTTTGGGTGCCTGATAATCAGGTGGCTTTTCATGTGAAGCCCGGGGATTTAGCATGTCACTTAGCTGCGAGTCTGCTGTTTTACAAATTGTTTGGAGAAAAGCTTAATCCATTGCTCATCCTTTTGTGGATTTGTGCTGCTGCTCTGCTCGCTCTAACGTCAAGAGCTTCCATGTTAGTTCTGGCATTTGGGATCATATTCGGAGTATTACTGAGACCGAAATCAAAAATCCTCGCGACTATTGTCTCAATAAGTGTACTTTCACTGATATTTCTTTATGCTTCAGGCATAGAGTTCGCGATACGGTCAGGTCGATTAATTTCTTTTCAATCAGTCATAGATAATATTATTAGTATCTTTTCCGAAGTTGACGACGATTCGAAATCTGGCACAAAACGGTGGCGACTGCTATGGTGGAACGACATTATTCACTATACAGTGTTTGGAGAATACTTTTGGTTTGGGAAAGGCTATGGCATCAACCTCTCCGTTGATGACGGTTATCTCGTAGGAACCGATACCAGCCTTCGTTCACCCCATAGTATTCACTTTAATATATTAGCAAGAGGGGGAGTGTTAGCTGCTGGTGCATGGATTTTGCTGAATATTAGTTTTCTGATTGAGATGCTTATTAGTATCTATATTTTTAAAAAATATCAGCAGACATCACTAATACGTGTCTGTTACTGGGTGTTAGGGTACTGGCTGTTTTTTCAAGTGAATGCCTCTTTCGATGTGTTTCTAGAAGGACCAAACGGGGGTATCTGGTTTTGGACTGTTATCGGAATCGGGGTTTATCTGATTCATAAATCAAAACAAATAAAACCCACTAGTAGCCAATCGCTTCCTATGGCATCGCAGCAGTTAATACACAAATAAAGATAGCAAAGGAAAATGTGACACCTTCCTAAGGCTTTTATCATTAGTGTTGGAAAAGCCGGAACAACAATACTTTAGACAGCTCCTTGATGTGTGATCCCAAAGACCCGCGGCCTTTTTCTCAGCATTGGTACAGAGGGTTAAGTTGGTGCGATGTTTTATCTACTAACCCCAAAGGAGCGCATACTCCTGGAGAAGCGTCCGCTGTATATACACGTGCGTTAACTCGCCTCAGGAATCAGATTGAATCCTGGTTTTCCCGGCTTTCTGACCCTAGTCGATAATGAATTTGTCAGTGAGCCTTCGGTTTTATTTTTTTCTAACCTTGAACGAAGACATCACCGATACAATTAGACGCTGCTGTAGTAGTTTGTCCAGAATACATCGGCCAAGGATACATCGGCTCTGAATGGTTGACCATGATATAACCAAATTACTGTGATCGATATTAAAAAAATCAGACTCCTCTACCCCATGGTTTCATACGGCCTGATCGTGGTTTTAAACGCGGCCGCGATTAAATGGGTCGTGTTGAGCTTGGGTATAGAAGGGAGTGCTGATTTCGCTTTGCTACTGGCGATTGCAACTTTTACTCATATTGTTCTCATCCAACCGCTTACATACTGGATATTGAGAGACCTCCAGGGCGCGTTGGAAGACCAGAAGCTCAGCGAGCTTGTGTCAGTGGCGGCAACTCGGTTAGCCCCTTTAGCTTTGCTTACCATTGTGTGCTGTATTTTGCTGATGCTAGTAGATCGCTCTGGCATTTTACACTTTCAACTGGGTTTCGAGTTGATTCTACTGGCGACACTATATGGTTTTGTTACCGCTATGCAACAAATTGCTATCGGTATTTTGAATATTTCAAAGCTTGAACCAAAGGCATTTGTTGTTATCCTGGTGGCGTTCATATTGCAAATCTCCTGATGGTAGGGCTTTACCATTTTGGTTGTCGCTCGCTTGTCATTCTTTTTATGGGAATGATTTGTATTCGAACCGCAACCGTTTTTGTTGGGATCTATATGGGTCCATTGGCTAAAAAAGCGCTTGTGCAGAGTGGTAACCAAACGGTCAAAAAGAAATTCTGGAAGGAGATGAACAGGTACACAGGAGCGTTTTGTATTTGGGGACTATTTTCTTATTTAGGTATGCTGGGAGACCGGTGGATTGCAGCCTATGAGCTTACTAAGATAGACCTTGGTCTTTACTCAGTAATGTATATGACTAGCTATAGCCTGGTTAGCGCAATATCCATTGGAATCCGACAAGCCGTAACCCCTATCATTTTTCGACGAGTCGGGTATGGCTCGGACACCGCCAGAAAAAACAGTGCGTCAACTGTCATAAATATCGCTCTGGTTATTCTGTTCTCAATCCATCTGGTAATGACTATTTTTAGTTACCTGTTTGCAGATTTTATTATCACTTTTTTCGCGAGTGAGAGCTTTACGATTTATGCCGACTCTTTGTACCTGTTATTTCTTGGGGCTAGTTTCTTGAATATTGCTCAATTCTTAACGAATCATGGGATAGTTGAGAGAACGATCTGGCCGTATATTCCAGTAAAGATCGTCTACAGCGTTTCGCTAATTGGGGTTTTGCTGTTACTCCCGTTTGCGCTAAATATTCCTACTTTGATACACGTAGGATTGGTTCTTAACTTCTTTTATATGGTAGGGATCATTCTAATCAATAAATTGAGATTCAACAGGACGCTTATCTCAGATACCAAGTGAACAATTTGGGATATAATACAATGGCGTGTATTGCTCCAGGTTTTAAACACGGTGACAACACGCTTCAAGTTTGCTACGTTTATTCTCCGCGTTTATTCTCATTGACTTAGGTTTGGGTACATATTTGAATCGACATTGGTTTAGAACGATTGAAGAAGCCGAATAGAAAACGGATCAGGGGAGATATCACTACAACCATGAAAGACCGCATAGTTCTTTGAGCTATCAAACCCCAACACCTTCACTCAAAAAGCAGCTTAAAATAAAACTATCTCGTCCAGGTCTTGGTATACATCTGGGGGAAAATCACTATACCAGGAGCATTCTATTTTTTTTGCAAATACTAGTGCGTGGATATTTCTCAAATGATTTACGATGACAGGGGTAAGATTATTAACTCCAGCAACAGATAACAAAATCCATCGATATGGACTTTTCAATTATAAATTTGAAGAACGAGACGGGTGCTCTGCGAGTCGGGATCGATTTTGAAGTACTTCGCTATCGGGACTGGAATCCAACCACCAAACTACATTTTATTCAAAGAGAGCAGATTTATATTAGGCGATTGCTATTAAGAATTAATTCTATAATTTCGATTTACAGGTAGCGAACACGTCGATAGAATAGGTTTTTCAACCTAATCTTTACGATCAGTTCTGCCCTCTCATCACTCGCCTAAGTAATATCAGCCACCGGTATTATCAGTATTATCAAAAGGATCACTATGACGCTCCCCAACTTTTTGATTGTTGGTGCCGAAAAAGCTGGAACAACCACACTTGCTGCGACTCTTTCCAGGCATCCCGACATATTTATGTGTGACCCCAAAGAACCCCGGTTTTTTTCTCATAATTGGCATAAGGGGCTGGACTGGTACAAATCCTTATTCGTCACAGGGGAAGGGTTTCAAACTGTAGGCGAAGCATCGCCTGCGTATACTTGCGCGCCTGTCATATCAGATGTGCCCCAACGGATTTATGATGTGTTGGGAGACGTCAAATACATTTACATTGTCCGTCATCCCGTTGATCGCATAATCTCGCATTATCGTCATGCCATCCAATATCGGTGGATTCCCGCAAGCACACCTTTGGAGCATTCCTACGAGCTTGCACCAAGCTTAAAAAACTGTAGTCGGTATATTATTATCAGGTAGAGCGGTATTTCCCCTATACGAAGCGTAGCCAGTGGCATATTGTTGTATTGGAAGAGCTTATTCAATCTCCGCAGCCTGTAATGGATGCGCTATTTGAATTTCTGGGCCTACCCCGACATGTGATATCGGAGTTACCTCATGAGAATAAATCAAATAATAATCACACTATGCCTATTGGATATCGGTATTTCCATTACTTGAAGCCTCTTGTGCCCAATTTTCTTGCGCCAGTGGTAAAAAGACAACTAAACTATTCAGGCAAAAAAGTAGACCGTCTGTCTGTTTCAGCTGATACCTATGAAAGGCTATCTTGCGAGCTCGGAGAAGACATTCGCAAGATGAGTCAGTTTGCAGGGAGAGACCTCGGGGCGTTGTGGGAAATCAGCTGATTCCTGTTGTAGAGATGGACTCCATTGTTTGGACAGTTTGGTTAATTTCTTAAGTGTATTCCTGCCTCAAGTAAAATTGGTTTATCCAGTTTCTTTGAACGGAAGCATGTCAGCATAGTACGCTGTCCGTTGGGCTGGATCGTTTCGCGGCACGACCCCTGGTACTGTCGTACAAACTCGGCCAATTAAACAGACGTAGATACTCGCTTTGAAACAGAGAGACCTCCAGACGAATTAACTCCAATACCAAGAGATACCCAAAACACAACCGCTACTCCTGGGATATGTAAGTTGAAATCTCCAGTACTGTGGACAACGATAGCCAGCACTCCGCTTAATGCTCCTATCGCCAACCGATTTGGATGCGAAGGAAACCAATATCTTAGCCACCTAATCGCTGCAACCAAAATAAAAACTGTACCAACAATCCCATAATCTAATATGAACTCCAGGATGTCACTGTGTGCAAATTCATAAAGCAACTTAAGATTAGGAGTTTGGATATGGCGGAAGAAATCAATAAACGTACCAGCCCCTATACCGGTAAGCCAGATAGTGGAAGGAAGTTCAAATAGCGATTGCCAAACCTGTGCACGATCGGAAAATCCATGATTAACAAAACGGTAAAGTAAGCTATCAACTCCAAACCATAATGCTCCCAGAATAACCATAGGTACAACACCGATTGCTGCAAACTTTCTCAACCCACTAACTCCAGTGCTATTTCTTCTCTTCATAAGAATGACCCAGCCAAGAATACCGACGATAGCTGAAATAGAGCCAAGCCTCGATTGACTACCTAAAATCGCAAACGTAAAAAGGCACGATATTACGAGCGCAATGAGGTATCGCCAACCGATGGCAATGTCAAAACCTTGTCTATGCCTCGGCAACATAACGACGGACAATACTAGCGGCCAGGTCAACTCAATAAAGCCCGAGAAGTGGTTGCGATTGACGAATGTGCCCGTTGTATTTGACAAATAGTATTCCTTAGGCCAGATACCAAAAATGGTTTCTTGCCCCAAACTGAAAACCGCGATGCCGTAGGTAGCTTGAAAAATCGCCAATGCCGCAATAAAAAAAGCTAACAATCGGATGTGAGAAGAAGCCATTCGGGAAACCAGCCAGACGACCATCCAATAGACAGTAAACATCGACCAATGCGTAACAGTAGCCTTAGGAAAGGAAGAGATTCGTCGACTCTCGCAATCCAGCCATTCATAACATCCGATTGAGGGGATACCTAATAGACTTCCGAGGCCCGGAATCAACTGAAAGATCACCACTGCGGTTACGGCACCCCAAACTAATAACCATGGCCAAATGCTTTGCAGGCTGCTGGTATGGTCATCGTAGATCGATTTCCAGTTCAGCATGAACAAAGGAACAATCAGTAACGTGGCAATGCCTCTCGCCCAGTCACTGTTACCACCCTTCATTAAGGATAAAAAGGAACAAACAAAACAGATTCCTATTAACGTCGTTCTAGCAATCACAATTCATCAACCATGTATAAACGGGATCTCCCCAGTGGCTCGTCGAATTCAAATCTATTAGAGATAACTTACAATCCTGGTGGCACCAGATTCGTCGGCCAACCCATATAATAAATCAATTTCCTGTGCATACCACTATAGGTTATTGTTTGATATAGGCTACTGCTTGACGAATTTCTTAAGCACATCTAACGCGTTTTCGATAGGAACGGCAAAAGAAACCCCTTGATATCCCCCATACTTACTGTAAATCTGAGAATTGATTCCAATCAACTCACCCTGAGTATTAAAGATCGGACCGCCCGAATTTCCTGGATTGACTGCAACATCAGTTTGAATAAATAACACCGAAGTACTATTTGGCAATTGACGATTCAAAGCACTAATGATTCCTTGGGAGGCTGATTTTTCAAATCCAAAAGGGGTGCCAATAGACATTACCCATTGACCAACTTTAAGTTGATTAGAGTTCCCCATTACCGGAACTTTTAGCCTTTTTGCCTTAATTTTGATAATCGCTATATCACTCTGCCCGTCTTTACCAATCAACTTCGCCTTACGTTTAATGTTTTCGTCCATCAATACCCAGATTTTTTTTGCATTTCCGACTAAATGAGAAGCAGTAAACAGATAACCATCCGTGGTAGCCACCACCCCAGCCCCAATGGCAATGTCACGACCCTGTTTGCCATTGAAATGTTTTTCGAAGAACTGTTTAAGTTTGCTGTCTTCCGCCAACTTGGGATGGCGTGAGACGCTACCATCGTCCTTTGAATCCATGCCTTCTTTCTGGTTTTCCTTTTCTACTTTTATTGTCACTACCGAACCAACATTAGCCTCAAACACCGTAACAAAATCTGGAAGAACGGCATGACATACAGATGAAAAAACAGATAAAAAAAACAACGTAGATATGGAAAACACAAAGAGTTTCACCCAATCCAGGGAACTCAAAAGAAAGTGATTTATCATCGCATACACAAGTGAAGTGAATTCCCAGTATATTTCATAATTTGATACATATTTCTATTTTTCCGCTTCTGGATTTTGTGTTCCCATGCATAATTCAAATGAGTTGCCAAGGTTCTTCATAAGGGTAAACCACAACTCCTTACCAGGATCGATTCCGATACCAACAGGATCAAGTTCAAAAGCTGAAATCGTATTACCTTCAGCGAGTATATCAATTGCTGAAGACTTGAATTGGGGCTCGCGAAAGATACATACCAATTGGCGCTCGCTGTTTATCTGCTCGACCAATTCTCTAAGCCCCATCAAGGATCTCGCACTCGGCGATCTCTCGGGGCTCATCGAAACCACCCCAGCTGAATAAAGGCCAAACTCCGCTTCGAAATATTGATAGGCATCATGAAAAACCAGATAGGAGTGGTCATCAAAAGTAGCAAGCTGATCTTTTAACTCAAGTTGTAAGTTGTCAATTCGAACATAAGCCGAGGCCATGTTCTTTGCGTAAACACCAGCATTCTCCCTATCCAGGCCCCGCAACCGCTCCGCAACAATCCGTATTATGGTTTTTGCATTGTCCGTGGAGAGCCATACATGGCCATCCATGCGACCGGAATCCTGATCAGCCTGGAATTGATGCCCGGATTCTTCATCCCCGAATTCTTTGTCGGAGTGTCCGTCTGAATCGTCCTCGGAATGATGGTTATGATCCATGTCCCACAAATCACCCGTTCTCACAGGTAAGCGAATCAATTGAGGTTCATTAATCAACGTAATCACAACAGCCTCCTGCTTTGCTCCTCTAATTGCCCGTGTGAGGGAGGCCTCATGGGTAGGTCCAACCCAGACGATCAAGTCGGATTTAGTGACTTTTCTTACCGTTGAGGGCAATAAAGACTGATGATGAGGTGATTGCCCTGACGGCATCATTAGGTCCGGCTCCCCAACCCCATCCATCACTATGCTGACCAGCGAATGCAGAGGTAGTGTAGAGACCGCGACTTTGGGAGTAGCCATTAGCGTTCCCTGCTGACAACCAAAAAGAAGAATCGCAACAGCAAAAACACATTGCTTGAAAAATCGGTATTTACTGAATCGGGGGTTATTCACTTGAAAACAAATTGATTTAATCACAACCAGAAAGTCCGTCAGATCCACTATTTGGAATAATTCGTTGGTATGGTTTTATTAGGTATGATCATTTTTACAGTTAGCAGAAACCAAAATCGCAATACATTGCTAACTGAAAACGCTATCGTGCACAACATCACGGAATCGCCCTGAAAAGCAACGATTAAATCCATAAATTTCTCCAAAATTAGGGGAGACCCTGTCTACATTGGGCAGTCGTAACCAGGGAAATCCTAACTGGATAATCATATTCCAGTTAGTAAAAGAAGATTTGTTCCACCCAACAACTTGTTATATTATAACATTACATTTCCTCTCATGAGAAACGTCGTTGCCCCACCGTCCCGCAGAGCTCCAGAGTTTAAGACACAATCACAGAGCCTGTGTCAAAAATGCGTTAGAACGCGCAAAGGAAGTGTGCAAGAAGAATTCGGTCCGCTTTACCGAGCAGCGACAAAAGGTACTGGAAATTATTTGGCACAGCCACAAACCCATTCTCGCCTATGACATATTGAAGATTTTACGTCAGGAGAAAAGCAATGCCGAACCACCGACCGTATATCGCGCCCTCGATTTCCTGCTTAACAACCATCTCATTCACAAAATTGAATCACTTAATGCCTATATCGGTTGTGACTATTCCGGGGAACACCACATTAGCCAATTCCTGATTTGCATAAACTGCAAGCAAATTACGGAAATGGAAGACGATGAAGTTGCCCGGCTAATTACGAAAAAATCGTCCGACCATGGATTGGAAGCAAAACATCAAACCGTTGAAGTAATGGGCCTCTGCCAAAACTGCAATGCCCAAAATTGCAAAGGCCAGATTCACAGGAAATAACAAGTCATGAATGTCGATAATTCCATGGAAACATCGGGCTCTAAATCCAATATCGATCCTCCCCTTCTTAGTCTGCATGGGATAAGTGTTAAAAAAGAATCTGATTTCTTAATCGAAAATATTGCTCTGGCCGTTCAACAGGGAGAAATACTTACGATTGTGGGTCCTAACGGAGCTGGTAAAAGCACGCTGGTAAAAGTCGCCTTGGGGCTTATTAAACCGGAGACTGGCCATGTACAATCAATTCAAAATCTGCGGATTGGATATGTTCCACAAAACGTGGATATCGACGAAACCTTTCCAATCACAGTGGAGCGTTTTCTACGGCTAGGTCACAAATATTCTCTTCAGCAATTGCTTATCACCCTCAAAAAGGTAAATGCGGATGCATTGCTAGACTCTCCTCTTCAGGCCATTTCAGGTGGCGAATTAAGAAGGGTTTTACTTGCCCGGGCATTACTCAAGAAACCCCAGTTGTTAATACTCGACGAACCCACTGCGGGAGTCGATGTTGCCGGTCAGGCGGAGATCTTCACTCTAATTAAAAGCATCCGTGACCAACAAAATTGCGGTGTATTATTGATATCTCACGACCTACACATCGTGATGGCAGGTACCGACAGGGTTGTCTGTCTCAATCGCCATTTGTGTTGCAGCGGAACACCTGAGCATGTTCAGCAGCATCCGGAATTCATTGCCTTGTTCGGCCAATCCCATGCCAACAAATTCGCAATCTACGCCCATCATCACGACCACACCCATGATTTGCATGGTCGGATTCTTCACGACCACGAACTCCATGCTCATTCCCCTCATGCTCATCCCTCCCACGAGCATCACTCTCACACCGATCAACCCCATCAAAGCCAAACCAATAAAAGTCATCCCAATGGAAATCATCCCAGTAGAAATCATCATGGATGATTTTCTACTCAGAGCACTCATTGGAGGCATTGGTGTTGCAATTGTCAGCGGCCCGCTGGGCTGTTTGGTAGTTTGGCAACGAATGTCCTATTTTGGAGCTGCCTTGTCTCATGCCGCTCTGCTAGGGGTTGCTCTGGGGCTTTTTTTTGAAATCAACCTAACCCTTTCCATTCTGGTGGTATCCATTGTTATCTCCGGGTTACTGCTACTGATGGAGCGCTACAACCAGCTTGCTTCAGACACGACATTAGGAATTTTGGCCCATGGTACGTTGGCGACAGGGGTAATTATACTCGGGTTGATGCCCACTTTGCAGATTGATCTAATGAGTTATCTTTTCGGGGACATATTAACCATCGGGTGGGCGGATCTGTTTTGGATCTATGTTGGCGGCATTCTTATCGCATCGATACTTCGTCTTATATGGCGCCCTCTTCTTTCTTTGATTGTTCAAAGAGAGCTGGCATTGGTTGACGGCGTCCACGAAATCAGGATACGAATGGCATTTTTATTTCTGCTCAGTATCTCTATTGCGGTATCCATGCAGGTAGTGGGCATTTTGCTGATCGTTTCACTGCTTATTATCCCCGCAGCAACAGCCAGAAGATTCTCCGCTTCTCCAGAGCAAATGGTCCTTCTCGCGATCCTCGTGGGGACCATATCCGTTGCATCAGGCCTTTGGATGTCTATTACTCTGGACACGCCAGCAGGCCCCTCCATGGTATTTGCGTCAGCTATCATATTTGGGCTTTCTTTCTTTAAGGGAAAAAGAACCTAGCGCGAATACTTAACCGAAAAAGGAACCCCAAGGCGTGCGGAGGCAACGATTTCAGCTTCAGAAAAGCCCGGCACGTACCTGTTCTGTCTAACCCTGACGCGATGTTGGGACTTTTTCGATCATTTTTCTGGCCAATTTTTTCTGGCCACTTTTCTAGCGATGGAATAAAAGAGAAGCCCAGACAAAGCAAGGAATACAGCAACATAGAGCACCAAATCATATCCGCCCGTTGACCAGAGTACCGCCCCAATATAGGGAGCAATGGCAGCACCAACCAGATAGATCATGGATGCAAAACCAGACTTTGCACCGAAATTGCCCTGTCCCAGAATAATGCGCACTGTAAGGGGCCTAATAATGCTAACGGTTCCATACCCCACACCAAACAGGAAAACGAAACCAAATAGCGATATCGGCAGAGACGGAGCAATAAACAACAGCACGATAGCACCGGCCATAGTAATAAAACAGCTCAACGCAAGACCATGAACAGAAATAATGCGCTCCGATTTCATGATGATCAATCGGCCGAGGACCTGCATGGGCCCTATGAGCGATGCCACGACAATGGCCATACCAGGATCGATATTCCGATCGGACAAAATCGGAAGCAAATGATGCAGCGTCATTCCATGGAGCATACCTGCCAAAGAAAAGCCAATAGCTAGCAGCCAAAACGCTGGGTGGCGCAAAAAGTGACGAGGTACAACGGCATCGACAACTCGAACAACTTCCCTTAGACCTTCACCCTCAATAAGACTCGCTCCCCGCCATGCCAGCGGGGCGCCGATAAAAACCACAACCCCACCAAATACCTGAACCGCAATCCTCCATCCAAAAACGTCGGTGAGAAAATGAACCGCAGGAAAACTGATGGAACTGGCAAAACCCGCTATCAGTGTTACGGAAACAATAGCGTTTTTCGCATTTCCCCCCCTTGACCGGGTGATCAGGGAAAAACAGGGGTCATACAAACATCCCCCAAGCATCACACCAATGAACCCCCATGCAAGATAAAACTGCCAAAGCTCCTGAACCGAGGCAACCCCGAGAAGCCCGATACCACCCAGAGTAGCACTTGCATACATCGTAAAGGGACCCTTCCCAGCGTCGATAAGCTTGCCAGCGGCAGGAGAAACAATCGCTGACATTAGCACCGCTCCAGTTATCGCAATGGTGAGGTCAGATTTACCCCACCCGAAATCTTCTTCCCATGTTAGTAACAGGGCGGGGAACAGGTAATACAATCCAGCCCAAACCGTGGTCTGAGACAGCGCAATGAGCAAAATAGCTTTGTCTTTTATCACCAACTAGCCTCAGCATAATGACTATTGCAATTGATTGACTGAAATAACATGTCACCGTTTTCACCCGTCATAGGAAAACGACTCGATAAATCCATTGTTAAGCATAGCGACAATGCTTTCCTTCTGCCAGACGAGATAGTAAACTCATAGTCTGAAAGGTCTAATGTGCTTCGGGGGTTCATACTGGTTCATATGCTTCTTTTTTATCGCAGAATCGCGTTCGAAAAATTTGCATTGAAAGTAGAATTCTCCTCTAAGCCCACAGATCCAGGTAGTGAATAAAAAACAAAAATAAAAACCTAACGTCAGACCAGAGACAATCGAAGGCTTTGTATTGAAGACTTTAGTATTTAAGACTTTAATTTTATCGTGTCAGACAAAAAGGCGACTCAAACATTTCGGGGAAACTAGAAATTGTCTACTGTCCGCACAACAGGTGACATCAATAAAGACTGTCCAACAGCGGATGGCCCTGCGCAAATTTATGGGTCTAAGAAAGATAGACACCTCGAACTTTAACTCCGGAATTTTTAATTTAATTCACAAAACCAATCGAATATAGTCATGGAAAAATTCGCAGAAGCCTGGGGCGACTGGGTTACAAAAAACCGCTTCGCCACCCTGATGATTTCTTTGATCATTGCCGTCTCAGCCGCCTTCGGTGGACAATTTCTTTCTTTTACCAACGACTATCGTGTATTTTTCTCTGGGGAAAATACTCATCTAATGGCATTTGAGGATTTACAGAATACGTTTAGTAAAAATGATAATGTTTTATTCGTCATCGCACCAGATGATAGGAAGGTATTCACTCCTGAAACACTAGCTGCCATCGCCGACATCACTGAAAGAGCGTGGGAAACCCCTTACTCCATCCGAGTAGACTCCCTTTCGAACTACCAACACACCGAAGCAGAAGGAGATGACCTGATCGTCGCTGATTTGTATGAAGAACCTGAGTCCATGACCCAGGAGGATCTGGACAGGGTGAAGGAAATTGCGGTAAATGAGCCATTTCTGGTCCATCGCTTAATCGCAAAAGACGCGGGGGTAGGTGCCATCAACATTACCGTTGAACTACCCGGGATTAACGAAGCCACCGAAGGCCCGGAAGTCGTCGCACATGTAAGAGAACTAAGAGAGTACGTTAGACAGACTTATCCAAACCTCAAGGTCTATATGACTGGAATCGTGATGATAAATCATGCTTTTCAGGAGGCATCCCTGTACGACATGACAAACCTGGTGCCTGCTGCGTTCGTCCTGATTCTCGTACTGGTTTTACTGCAATTGAGAGGATTAACCGGAACGTTTGCGACCTTTGTAACAATTATTCTGTCGATTTTATCAGCCATGGGCATGGCTGGCTGGTTGGGCATACGACTTACTCCACCTTCCATGTCAGCACCAACCATTATCCTAACGCTGGCCGTGGCGAACTGCGTGCATATCCTCGCCAGCTGGTTACAGGTTTACTTTCATAAGGGGATCGACAAGCGCAGTGCGATGTCTGAGAGCATAAAGATCAATTTCGTACCCGTATTTTTGACCACAGCGACCACGGCAATCGGCTTTTTATCCCTTAACTTCAGTGATTCACCTCCCTTCGGTGATCTCGGAAATATTTCTGCCATGGGCGTTACGTTCGCGTGGTTATATTCAAAAACCCTTCTACCTGCATTGGTTACAATGCTGCCAGTAACTGGAAAAAAACGCGAACCATCCGGTACCAAACTGATGAACAACACGGCAGACTGGGTGATTAAGAACAGACGTATTTTAATGCCGGTGATGAGTATTATTATTATCGGGCTGATTGCGTTCATACCCAAGAACCAGCTAAACGATGTATTTGTTAATTATTTTGATGACCGAATTGAGTTTAGAACTGACACGGATTTCGTGTTAGAGAATCTAACTGGCATGTACTTCATCGATTACGCCCCGAATGCGGAAGAATCCGGTGGAGTTTCCAATCCTGAATTTCTTAATCAGGTCGCACTTTTTGCAGATTGGCTTAGAGAGCAACCTGAAGTTATACACGTAAATACGCTCACAGATGTCTTTAAAAGACTGAATCGAAGCATGCACGGCGATGATCAGTCCTGGTATAAGCTACCGGATCAACGGGAAATGGCCGCCCAATATCTTCTGCTTTACGAAATGTCACTTCCTTATGGCCTTGACCTGAATAATCAGATTGACGTCGACAAACAACGAACCCGTTTGAGTGCCACTCTGGAAACACTATCCACTTCACAGACACTCGCTTTAGAAGAACGTATATCAGACTGGATGAAAGCTAATACTGCGGAGATTCATACTACTGGTGCAAGCCCGACGATTATGTTTTCCCACATTGGTATGCGCAACATTGTCAGTATGTTAGGGGGTACGGCTTTTGCATTGGTTGCTATTTCCATGCTACTAATTCTCGCCCTGGCGTCCTTGAGATATGGTCTACTGACGCTGATTCCCAACGTCGCTCCTGCTGCCATGGCCTTTGGATTCTGGGGGTTGGTAGATGGAGAAATTGGCCTGGGACTATCGGTAGTAGCCGCGATGACACTCGGCATTGTGGTAGACGATACCATTCATTTTATGACCAAATATCTAAGAGCGAGACGAGAACAGGGGATGGAAGCAATAGAAGCAGTTCGCTACGCATTCTCCACCGTGGGAGTAGCATTGTGGACCACCTCCGTCGCCCTTGCATCAGGATTTCTGATTTTAGCAACCTCGCCATTCGCATTGAACGCCGAAATGGGATTACTCGTGGCCATCGTTATCATGTTCGCTCTGGTGGTCGACTTTCTTTTACTACCTGCGCTACTGATTCGTTTTGATAGCTTTCTAATCAAAGGCTCTAAGGTAATTTCCCCTAAAGAGAAATAACCTCAATTGGAAATAGACAGACAATCTAACGATGCTAAAAAACCAACCATTCTTTTATTTAGGGAGCTAAATATGAAATCGATTATTACTTATGCAACGGCGCTGCTTGTTGGCGTATTACCGTTTCACGCTGCACTATCCCAATCAGCAGAAGAAAAGGGACTGGAAATTGCTACTGCCACAAATCAAAGAGACAGCGGCTGGAGTCATGTGACTGCTGATATGGAAATGATTCTTAAGAACCGCGCAGGTAAGGAAAGCCGACGCAAGATTAGCTTTCGCCAATTAGAGGTTCATGGTGACGGTGATAAATCTCTTTCTTTATTTCTCGAACCAAAAGACGTCACCGGAACAGCCATGCTTACCTTTTCTCATGGACTTGAGCCAGACGATCAGTGGCTATATCTGCCGGCAATCAAAAGGGTCAAACGCATTTCATCCAAGAATAAATCTGGCCCTTTTATGGGCAGCGAATTTGCATTTGAAGATCTCGGTTCCCAGGAAGTAGAGAAATTTGCCTATCGATTCATCAAAGAAGAAGCCTGCGGAGAGGGTTTTCAGTGTAATGTTATCGAACGCTTGCCACAGTATAAAAGTTCGGGTTATAAACGCCAGATTGCGTGGATCGACAAAGAACACTACCGAACCATTAAGATTGAATACTATGACCGTAAGGATTCACTACTGAAAACCCTCGACTTTATTGGGTATAATGAATATGTTGGAAATTTCTGGCGAGCAGATCGGTTTGAAATGGTAAATCACCAAACCGGGAAAAGCACTTCACTACTTTGGACCAATTATGATTTCGAAAGTGTTCTTGATGACAGTGATTTTAACCAGAAAGCACTAAAACGTTTGCTATAGAAACTCTGAGCATGAAACTACCAAAGAATCTCCTCCGCAGTTTGACCATCTGGTGTGTACTCTTTTGGTCAGCGAATAGTTATGCCCTCCAGATCAACTACACCATGGATTTGGAGTGGCGAGGTTTTACCGACACTTCTTCGGTTCAGGAACGTTTCAACAGAGATGTTTCTGTTGGGTTTGAAACCGAATTTCGAACCAGTTTCAACGATGGCAACACTACTTTAACTTTCACTCCGTTCGGACGATGGGATAGCAGAGACCCGGAAAGACGCCATTACGATATTCGGGAGCTTAATCTTATCCATGCCGCGGGAGACTGGGAGTTTCAGGGTGGCATCAGCAAGGTATTCTGGGGTGTAGCAGAATCCAATCATCTTGTTGACGTTATTAATCAAACCGATTATCTCGAAAATATCGACGGCGAGGACAAGTTGGGTCAGAAAATGATTCAGGTTAGCCGATCATTTGAACAAAGCACATTATCGGCGTTCATACTACCTGGTTTCAGAGAGCGGGAATATCGCTCCAGCGATGATCCCCTCGCCCTGCCCTTTAAGGTTAGCGAAGAAGCTCAATATGAATCTGACGATGGGAACAGCCATATAGACTATGCCATACGCTACAGTGGTTACTATGCATCCATTGACTACGGTGTCTCCTTTTTCAGCGGCACATCTCGGGAACCTGACTTCATACCAGGGGATACGCCAGGCGAATTCGTAGCCTATTATCCTCAAATGGATCAATTTAGCGTCGATATCCAGGTGACTGATGATGCCTGGCTTTGGAAACTGGAAGCCATTCGACGAAAATATTCACAACGATCTTTCAACGCAGTAGTCGCCGGACTTGAATACAGTATCTACGGCATGGCTGATGGTCTGTTCGATCTCGGCTTAATCGCAGAATACCACTATGATGATCGCGGTGACCCTGCCGCAGTCACGTTCCAAAATGATTTATTCCTGGGAATGCGTTTTGGATTTAATGACGCAGAAAGTTCTGAAATCCTGGCTGGCGCATTTTATGATTTCGACGATCAGTCCTCTGCTATTCGAATTGAAGCAAACCGTCGACTGACCAACAATGCCAAGATCAGTATTGAGGCACAGCTATTCACTAACGTGGATATTGGGAACATCACCTATGGTTTGCGGCACAGTGACTACATCCTTCTGTCGCTGCAGTATTTCTTTTAGCTGCCGCAGAACGCCTTAACCCTATCAACGGGCTCGCGCCCACCTTTGACAGAAAAACGAGAGATGAGTTCCACTGCTCACGTTAAGAGTTCCTTGAGAAACAGTTTCAACCGGAAGCCGGATAATACTCCGGATAATAACGATCGTATCGAAATTGGCCCAAGCAAAATCGCATTTGATGAATGGGAGGCGTTAGGGCTAACTGCACCTGATATGCCAGCGCTACGTCGATATCGGCTCGAACGGGTTCGGGAACAGCTTCGTAAGAACGACTATGCCGGAGTTCTACTGTTTGATCCATTGAATCACCGCTATGCTACGGACAGCACCAACATGCAGCTGTGGATAACGCACAATCAGGCTCGGGCGTGTTTTATAGCAACGGACGGGCCGGTAATCATGTTTGACTTCCATAATTGTCAGCACATGAACGAGCACCTCGAATTAGTTGATGAGGTTCGTGACATGACCAGCTTTTTCTACTTTATCGCTGGAAACCGGTGCGAGGAATTTGCTCTCAAATTCGCCCATGAAATTGACGAGCTGCTTCAAAAACACGGTGGCGGCAATCGAAGACTCGCAATTGACAAAATGGAAATCTGGGGAGTTCGCGCATTTGACCAGTTGAAAATAGAGATAATGGATGGCATGGCTCTCATGGAAACTGCCCGGGAAATTAAAAATGCGAATGAAATCAATGCCATGAGGTGTGCGGTGGCTTCCTGCGAGGGCACTATCCAGGAGATGCATGATGCATTCAAACCGGGTATGAGCGAAAATGAATTATGGCCTATCTCCACCATGGGAATATCAAACGGGGAGGGGACTGGATAGAAACCCGAATCCTTTCCTCCGGCCCCAGAACGAATCCCTGGATGTCTGAATGTGGACCAAGAATTATGAATGAAGGCGATTTGATGGCCTTTGATACAGATCTAATCGGGGTCTATGGGTACTGTGTTGATATATCCCGAACCTGGCTAGTAGGCGATACCCCAGCGACCGCCTCCCAAAGGCAGCTTTTTCAGGTTGCCCATGAACACATAACGGTCAATATGGAACTACTCAAACCGGGCCTTACCTTTAAGGAACTCACTTTCGGTGGGCACCAATTGGACTCGAAATACCGCCAGCTACAGTACGGAGTGAAATACCATGGTGTAGGCTTATGCGACGAATACCCAGCGATCATGTACCCTGAACACTGGGAGTCCGCTTACGATGGTGTATTAGAGCCCGGAATGGCATTGTGCGTCGAAGCCTATATTGGAGAAGTCGGCGGCAAAGAAGGTGTAAAACTTGAGAACCAGGTTGTTATCACTGAAACCGGTTATGAGCTACTGACCCACTATCCCTTCGACGAGCGTTTATTGGGTTAATCGGGCCGGGCTCTTCCGACAGACAACTCCCCAGAGCCACGATAGTTTTCTTCCAAGTTTTCTCCCATGGTTCATCACTGCACCATCCCCGTACCGCTATTTTTTTCATTATTTGAATACGGAGATTTGAAGAAATCGTGCCCATTGTTACTGATTGAGCGCTGAGAATTCATTATCATGGGTTTCCGTGCTCATAGTAGTAATTGGCCATCGAACGATATATTCGCTACTCCATGGCCAACAATACCACCAATAGATTTGGGATAGTCGATTATGTCCGTCAGCTATATTGACCCTGTTGCCGAATGTCTTGTACAGGCAAAAAAATATAATTTGTC
>WLWI01001411.1_pt1 | contig 20874 bp, 19 predicted proteins | sample 6701501 | NCBI WGS metagenome assembly WLWI01 (sample SAMN12718690, study PRJNA515312) | sponge metagenome | isolation source: marine sponge | host: Mycale hentscheli | place: New Zealand: South Island, Marlborough, Capsize Point | collected 2014-11-01 | reverse complement strand
CTCAAACCCTGCTGCACAAGGGATGCCAGCGTCAGGCGATCTTCTGGCTGCAAGTGCGTGTATCGTGAAGTCATCTGTGCAAGTTACCTGAGGTTCTGGTGTTGCACTTCAGATTTGAGACCGCCATGCCTTTAACAGTTGGCGAAAAATGCAATAAATCCCGACTGAAGAGCGACCCCGCCGGGCCAGGTACCGCTCCTGCAGCAGATACGGACGATATATTGGAAATGATGCAAAAAATCAGGACTAGAAAAATAGGCACTCGACGATGAGATATTTATTTTATGTATTTGCTATTTGTTTGAATTTTTCTTCATCGTACGCCAAAGATATTGAAAATCGAGAGCCGGAATGTTTGGTTGGCGTAGACTCAAAGAAATTTGTGGCCAGTTTTCAAATTATTGATAAAGATCAAAAAATATGGATTATTAATGATAGAAGTAATGAAAAAAATGAAATCAACTATTCTTGGATGGTTGAGCCTGGGTTAATAAAGAATGGTAATTTTCTTCCTGTAAAATATGCATTTGGTGTCGGGCATAGAAATGAGTATGAATCAAAGGGGAGGCAAGAAAATTCGCTATCGGTTTTGTTGGAAGAAATGAAAAATAGTGGAACGATTTATATAAATAGCCCTGATAAAAAGAGTAGGCAGAAAATATCGAGGAATTTGGAAAATGTTCAAATTCATATGCTTTTAAACAAAGATGAAATAATTCTCTATTCCAGGGATATTGAAGGAAAAAATGCTATTTTCTCAAGTAAGCCTACACATGCAAGGATGACCATGAGAACTCCATATAAATCGCAATCTTACATCTGCTTAGCAGAAATTGATTATCAATAGAATTCGTGTTGGGAGATCATTGATTAGTTTGTTGCGGATTATTTATATCTCTGAATTCGGTGTGTTTATTGCTATTGACGCAAGTGGGGTATTCATTTTAATTAATTGACTGTGCTTTGGGGGCTAGGCTGGATATTTACTTAGGGAATTTCTGCACAAAGCACGATTTCTACTTTGTAGACATAGTTGGTTCCTTAGGAGCAGGGGCGCCGTTAAACAGTATTAGGATATCAGTTCGACCAGGAGCAAATGAATTAATAACGACATATCTTGAGTGAATTATGAAAATATTCGAAACCATTGAATGTCCAAGCTGCAGGCAAGATAAATTAATTATCTCGAAAAATACAGATACGGGAAAACTTTATTTGTATTGTAGCGAATGCTTTGCTGCGTGGAATTCAATTGAAGAAGTTTCCGAAAAAAATCGCATGTTTATTGATCTGGATGGAAACTCAGAAGACCCTAGTTACGAAGAAATATTGGCTAATGGATGGGATCTATTTGTATCTAGAATAGTTGAGGTTTAATTTTCTAAAAATAACAATTAAGGTGAATATGTTTATTTCCGATTTAAAATCCAATTGCTATTGAATATGACGTGGTTTGTGGTTGTCGGTTAAATATTATTGTTTTCTATTTTTTCTGGTTAATAATCCAATGAAAAAGGCAATCTCATGAATGGTAAGATAAATGGGCGCTGCAGATTTTTACTTTGGATGAAAGTTCCTGACAGGGCTCTTGGTTTAAAAACACCAAGCCTAGAGACATTGAACCAGAGAGCTTGATGCAGTTGTTGAGTCCTTCTCCCGACGAAGTGATGCATATGCACCCCATGCTGTGCTTCCCCATCGAAGGAAAGGGAGGGCAGACATGGGGTGTAGTGGCCACCTGCGACCAACAAAACAGACTGAGTACTTTCAGCTTGGTGCATTCTGGAGACTGGCGGGAAGCGGCGCCTATTCCAATGCCTGAGCAAGGCAGTGCAGCGCCCGTTGAAACACCTACACGCAGATCATTGACTTGCCGCTCTGGAGCAAGACCACCCGAATCAGGTATCTGGGAAGGGCGGCTACCGGCTGGCCATCCCCAGGCTTCAATGCTGGCAGAGGCACCGCACAGGTTTGTATTCAAGCGTGCTGGTGATGCAATGGCTGACTTGGGTCTTGCCCCGTTTGATGAAGCAACGGTGGTTTGGACTTGGCTACGAGCCTAGGGCTACTCACAATCGACAGGGAACAGGACAGGACGATATTGAGATGCCTCGCTTGAAATACCCTGAAATGAGTATGGAGTTGCTCGGCTATATAGGAAAACTAAAGGATTTGAAGTGTCAAATGAAAGCCTGGGGGAATCAGGACTTTCCTGCAGACGTTCAATACGACCATCTTGATTTGGCCATACATTTCATTTTTGACGATACGGATCTTGGTAGTGATGCTCGTATGGCGATCGGTGAAATTCTTCTCGATGAGCAGGAGGCATCACTGATGGGGCAGTTGGTGGATGCCATCAATGCCATCTTTGAGGCGTACGGCACGGACGTGCCGGACAGCTTCTACATACAAGTTGCCGAATGGACGAGGGTGGAGGCCGGTGCCGAAAGGGCGTTCGATTGTCTGGAAGGGAGCAACGCCGCTGGCTGCCCCGAGCCGCTGGATTGACACGGGCATGCCTGCCAGCCGACTAGCCGGGGCAAGACCATGGCTGATCGTGATGTCCAGTCGGTGGTGAAGAGTACCGTAGCGTTGCCAGGTTCGTGGAACAACAAGATGTTTTCCACTGGTAGCCCGCCCCCAAACCTGCCAGACAATCCATAAAAACCGAGGCACCGTTCCATGACAACTTCAACCCCCCTTGCCGAACCCGAATTGAGAGCCTTCGCCGCAGCGGCGGCCGAGCAGCAGCGATGCGCGGACTGCGCTGTGCTGTGGAGGCCGGGCTGGGAGTCCTTGTCGGGGGCGGACAAGACTTCGCATCTGCAGCAGGTTGGTGCGCTGGGCACGCCGGAGACACGGGAATTGCTCGATGAATATCACCCCCAGGGCACGAACCAGTGGTCGCCGGATGCCCCCATCGCCCTGGGCTGGCACCCGTACAACCGCTGCACGCTCTGGCGCTGCCACCATTGCAATGCCGCCTTTCTGCGCTACACGGAATACGGCGGCTACTACCAGGACGATCGCATCCGGCCGCTGCTGGCGCATCTGATCGTCACGCCCGAGCAGGGCCGCGTCTGAGCGGTGCTGCTCAGCCGGCTCAGGTCCAGTCGAAGGTGAACAGCACCGTGCGGCTTTCCGGCTCGTAGAACAGCAGGATGCTGTCCGCGCCCGTGGCGCACCAGTTGTAGCCGGCCACGTTGGCCACGTGGAAGAAGGGCTTGCCGTCGCGGGTGATGCGGATGCCGTCGTCTTCCAGTTCATCGCCCATGCCGGCGTTTTCCGCTTCGTCCAGCTGGAAGGCCGGGGGAATGGGCGGGTGGCTGGTCCAGTTGCCGTACCAGATGCCGCCGCCCAGGCTGTCCAGGTAGTCCTGCTCCATGGGCTCGCCCTTGCCGTAGCGCGAGTAGCTGGCCAGGCGGCCATGCTGGGCGTAGTAGGCACTGGCCTTGGCGTGGCTGGCCAGCATTTCGTCGGTGTGCTCGCAGGCGAAGGCGTCCTTGGTGAACTGGCCGCCATGCTGCGGCGCGCGCTGGAAGAAGCCTTCGTTGCCCAGGAAGCGGTAGCGGTTGTCGGGCGTCAGTTCCAGCGCAAACCAGTTGGGGGCGGTGAAGGCGTTGTGGTGGGCTTCGGTCTCATCGCCTATGCAGCCTTCGAAAGGCTCGACGGGGCACAGCATGTGGACCACGGTGCCGGCCAGTTCGGGCCGCACCAGGCCCAGGTCGATGGAGATCAGCGGCAGCAGGTGCTCGGCCAGCCAGGGCTGGTCGGCCACGAAGATGTCGGCGGCGGCGGGAAAGGGGGTGAGGCCCGGCTTCAGTTCGCGGACTTCGGTTTGCTGGGTCAAGAGGAACTCCTGAGTGAGGGGGTGGTGGTGCCGGGGGTGATCTCGAAGATGTCCTGGTCCGATGCGGCCGCGCTCTCGTGGTAGATGTCGTAGAGGTACTGCGCCAGTTCGGCGTGGGTGACATCGCAGGGAATGGCCAGCAGGGCGGGGGCGCGCTTGCCGTCGGCGCCGACGTTGAAGCAGCGCCACTGGGTCTGCGCGCGTTCGATGGCGATGATGCGGCCGAAGACATTGAACCGGTATTTTTCCAAGGGAGATCCTCCTGGCGATCCGGCATCGTAGCGGCTGTCGAGGGGCTCATGCGTGTTCTCCCTAGGTTCGTGCCGGCGTTTCGTCTATATATTTCAAACCTAAACTATTCAGGCTTAAAGTTCTTGGGCCTGGATTCTGAACCTGGGGCGTCCTGTGCCGTCGCCCTGCGAGAAAAGGGTTTGCGGTATGAAGATCGTCTGTATCGGTGGAGGTCCCGCCGGCCTGTACTTCGGCCTGCTGATGAAGCTGCAGGACCCCGCCAACGAGGTCACGGTGGTGGAGCGCAACCGGCCCTACGACACCTTTGGCTGGGGCGTGGTGTTCTCGGACGCCACCATGGACAACCTGCGCGAGGCCGATCCGGTGTCGGCCCGCACGATTGGTGACGCCTTCAACCACTGGGACGATATCGACATCCACTTCAAGGGCCGCAGCCTGCGCAGCAGCGGCCATGGCTTCATCGGCATAGGCCGCAAGAAGCTGCTCAACATCCTGCAGGCGCGCTGCGAGGACGTGGGCGTGAAGCTGGTGTTCGAGAACTTCGTGCAGGACGATCAGGCGATGGCGCGCGAGTACGACGCCGACCTGGTCATCGCCTCGGACGGCATCAACAGCCAGGTGCGCACGCGCTATGCCGATACCTTTCGGCCCGATATCGACCAGCGCCGCTGCCGCTTCGTGTGGCTGGGCACGACCAAGGTGTTCGATGCCTTCACCTTCGCCTTCGTGCAGACCGAGCACGGCTGGTTCCAGGCCCATGCCTACCGCTACGAAGACGGCATGTCCACCTTCATCGTGGAGACGCCCGAGGAGACCTGGCAGGCCGCCGGCATAGAGCAGATGAGCCAGGAAGAGGGCATTGCCTATTGCGAGAAGCTGTTCGCCCCCTGGCTGGACGGCCATGCTCTGGTCAGCAATGCCACGCACCTGCGCGGCTCGGCCATCTGGATCCGCTTTCCGCGCGTGATTTGCAATACCTGGGTGCACTGGAATGCGCTGGACACGCCGCGCGGCCCGCGCAGCGTGCCCGTGGTGCTGATGGGCGATGCGGCGCACACGGCACATTTCTCGATTGGCTCGGGCACCAAGCTGGCGCTGGAGGATGCGATCGAGCTGGCGCGCAGCCTGCGGTCTGCGGGGGGCATCGAGGCCGGCCTGCGCCACTACGAGGAGGTGCGCAGCGTGGAGGTGCTCAAGATCCAGAACGCGGCGCGCAATTCCACGGAATGGTTCGAGAACGTGGAGCGCTATGCGGGCCTGGAGCCGGAGCAGTTCGCCTATTCGCTGCTGACGCGCTCGCAGCGCATCTCGCACGAGAACCTGCGCCTGCGCGATGCCGCCTGGCTGCAGGGCTTCGAGCGCTGGATTGCCGAGCATGCGGGCGAGACCGTGCCCGAAGGCCGCCGCCCGCCCATGCCCATGCTCACGCCCTACCAGGCGCGCGGCCTGCGGCTGAAGAACCGCATCGTGGTCTCGCCCATGGCCATGTATTCCTGCACCGACGGCGTGCCTGGAGACTTCCACCTGGTGCACCTGGGCGCGCGCGCCATGGGTGGTGCGGGCCTGGTGATGGTGGAGATGACCTGCACCTCGCCCGACGCGCGCATCACGCCCGGCTGCCCCGGGCTGTGGAACGACGAGCAGGCGCAGGCCTTTGGGCGCATTGTCGATTTCGTGCACGCGCGGGGCGGTGCGCACATTGGCGTGCAGCTGGGGCATGCGGGGCGCAAGGGATCGACCCAGCTGGGCTGGCAAAAGATCGACCATCCGCTGGAGCAGGGCAACTGGCCGCTGCTGTCGGCGTCGGCACTGCCGTACTTGGAGGGACTCTCGCAAGTGCCCGCCGCCATGACCCGCGCCGACATGGATCGCGTGCGCGAGGACTTCGTGGCCGCCACGCGGCGCGCCGCGGCAGCGGGCTTTGACTGGCTGGAGCTGCACTGCGCCCACGGCTATCTGCTGTCCAGCTTCATCTCGCCGCTGACCAACCGGCGCGATGACGAATATGGCGGCAGCCTGGACAACCGCCTGCGCTTTCCGCTGGAGGTGTTCGAGGCGGTGCGCGCAGCCTGGCCGCAGGACAAGCCCATGTCGGTGCGCATCTCGGCCCATGACTGGGTGGAGGGCGGCATCACGCCCGACGATGCGGTGGAGATCGCACGCCGCTTCAAGGCGGCGGGCGCCGACATGATCGATTGCTCCTCGGGCCAGGTCAGCCCCGACCAGAAGCCGGTGTACGGCCGCATGTACCAGACGCCGTTTGCCGACCGCGTGCGCAACGAAGCCGGCATACCGACCATTGCTGTGGGCGCCATCTTCGAGGCCGACCATGCCAACGCCATCATCGCCTCGGGCCGGGCCGACCTGTGCGCGCTTGCGCGTCCGCACCTGGCCGATGCCGCCTGGACGCTGCGCGAGGCCGCACGCCTGGGCGCCCACGATGTCGACTGGCCGAACCAGTACCAGCCCGGCAAGCGCCAGTTGGAAACCAACTTCGAACGCGCCGCCGCCATGGCGCAGTTGGGCCTCAAATGACTCCAAGTTCACAAACCCTGGAAGGGCGCCATGCCCTGGTGACGGGCGGGGCGCGCGGCATAGGCTTGGCCTGCGCGCGGGCGCTGCTGGTGCGCGGCGCGCGGGTCACGCTGTTGGGACGCGATGGTGCGGCGCTGGAGGCTGCCGTGCGCGAGCTGGACGGCACGGCACAAGCAGCACAGATGGTGCAGTCCGTGCAGGCGGATATTGCCGACGAGGCCTCGGTGCGCCAGGCCTTCGTGCAGGCCGAGGCGGCCTTCGGCCCCGTGCAGGTGCTGGTCAACAACGCAGGCCAGGCCAGCAGCCAGAAGTTCGAGCGCACCGATGCCGCACTGTGGCAGGCGATGCTGGCCGTCAACCTCACGGGCACCTTCCACTGCATGCAGGCCGCGCTGCCGGGCATGCTGGCTGCGCGCTGGGGCCGCATCATCAATGTGGCCAGCACGGCAGGGCTGATCGGCTATGCCTATGTCAGCGCCTATTGCGCGGCCAAGCATGGCGTGATCGGCCTCACGCGCTCGCTGGCGCTGGAGACGGCGGGCAAGGGCGTGACGGTGAATGCCGTCTGCCCCGGCTACACCGAGACCGACATCGTGCGCGGCGCCGTGGCCAACATCGTGGACAAGACCGGCATGACGGCGGATGAGGCCCGCGCCAGGCTGGCCGAACGCAACCCGCAGGGCCGCCTGGTCCAGCCCGAGGAAGTGGCCGAGACCGTGGCCTGGCTGGCCCTGCCGGCGTCCGCCTCGGTCAACGGCCAGTCCATTGCCGTCGACGGCGGCGAGGTGATGACCGGCTGAACCCGGTCCCCTCCCCCCGTTTTCTGAATTCTTGATGGAGACACCATGAGCACCCAGCCCGAAGAACACAGCATGAAGCACCACAAGCGGCCCCTGGCCGGCTACGAGGCCAGGACCTTTGTGTGGCAGGTATCGGCCGACGGCAAGATCGGCACCATCACCCTGAACCGGCCCGAGCGCAAGAACCCGCTGACCTTCGGCTCCTATGCCGAGTTGCGCGACCTGTTCCGTGCCCTGGTCTATGCCACCGACATCAAGGCCGTGGTGGTCACGGGTGCGGGCGGCAATTTCTGCTCGGGCGGCGATGTGCACGAGATCATCGGCCCACTCACCAAGATGAGCATGCCCGGGCTGCTGGACTTCACGCGCATGACGGGCGACCTGATCAAGGCCATGCGCGCCTGCCCGCAGCCCATCGTGGCGGCGGTGGACGGTATCTGCGCGGGCGCGGGCGCGATGGTCGCACTGGCGGCCGACATGCGCCTGGGCACGCCCGCGGCGCGCACGGCGTTTCTCTTCACCCGCGTAGGCCTGGCCGGTGCCGACATGGGCGCCTGCACGCTGCTGCCGCGCATGATCGGCCAGGGCCGCGCCTCCGAGCTGCTGTACACGGGCCGCGCCATGACGGCCGAGGAGGGCGCTGCCTGGGGTTTCTTCAATGCCTTGCACGATGCCGAACAGATCGGCGAAGCCGCCCATGCGCTGGCCGCCCAGCTGGCCGCCGGCCCCACATTTGCCCATGGCGTGACCAAGAAGCTGCTGCACCAGGAGTGGAACATGGGCGTGGACGAGGCCATCGAGGCCGAAGCCGAGGCCCAGGCCATCTGCATGCAGACGCGCGACTTCCACCGCGCCTACGAGGCCTTCGTGGCCAAGCAAAAGCCTGTCTTTGAAGGAAACTGAAAATGCGTGATTCCTCCTGGCTGGACTGGCCCTTCTTCGACGACGCCCACCGCACGCTGGCGCATGAGGCCGACGCCTGGTGCGCCCAATCCCTGGGCGATGTGGACCACCACGATGCCGATGCGGCCTGCCGCCAACTGGTGAAGGCCCTGGGCCAGGCCGGCTGGCTGCGCTATGCCGTGCCGTCCGGCCCCGGCGGCGCCTGGGGCGGAGCCTTGCCCGAGGTGGACTCGCGCGCGGTCTGCATCCTGCGCGAGACCCTGGCCCGCCATGAAGGCCTGGCCGACTTCGCCTTTGCCATGCAGGGCCTGGGCAGCGGTGCGATATCGCTCATGGGGTCGGATGCGCTGCGCCAGCGCTACCTGCCGCGCGTGGCGCGCGGCGAGGCCATTGCGGCCTTTGCGCTGTCCGAGCCCGATGCCGGCTCCGACGTGGCCGCCATGGCCTGCGAGGCACGGCTCGAAGGCGACCACTACGTGCTCAACGGTGCCAAGACCTGGATCTCCAACGGCGGCATTGCCGACTTCTACTGCGTGTTCGCCCGCACGGGCGAGGCGCCGGGCGCGCGCGGCATCAGCGCCTTCGTGGTCGATGCGGACACGCCGGGCTTTTCGATCGGCGAGCGCATCGAACTGATTGCGCCGCACCCGCTGGCCACCATTCGCTTCGACAACTGCCGCATACCCGTGTCGCAGCGCCTGGGCGAGCCGGGGCAGGGCTTCAAGCTGGCCATGATGACGCTGGACATCTTCCGCGCCTCGGTGGCCGCCGCCGCACTGGGCTTTGCGCGCCGCGCGCTGGACGAAGGCCTGGCACGCGCCAAGTCGCGCCGCATGTTCGGCCAGACCCTGGGCGACCTGCAACTGACCCAGGCCGCGCTGGGCGACATGGACACGGCCATTGACGCATCGGCCCTGCTGACCTACCGCGCCGCCTGGATGCGCGATGTGAAGAAGACGCGCACCACGCGCGAGGCGGCCATGGCCAAGATGACGGCCACTGAATCGGCCCAGGCCGTGATCGACCGCGCGCTGCAGATGTTCGGCGGGGCGGGCGTGGTCTCGGGCATGCCGGTGGAGACGCTGTACCGCGAGATCCGCGCGCTGCGCATCTACGAGGGCGCGACCGAGGTGCAGAAACTCATCATCGCGCGCGAGCTGCTCAAGGCCTGAGCGGCAGGCTGCCCATTCAACGCAAAGCCAGGGAACATCGCATGCAAGCCTCCGCCCACATCGATACTTTCGCCCGGGACAACCTGCCGCCGCCCGACCAATGGCCCGAGTTCCTGCTCGACGGGCCGGACGTGGCCTATCCCGAACGCCTGAACTGCGCGGCCGAACTGGTCGATGCCATGGTGGCGCGCGGCCAGGGCGGGCGCGTTGCCCTGCGCTGGAGGCAGGGCGCGGACCAGGCCGCCATGACCTATGCCGAACTGCAGGCGCTGACCAACCGCATTGCCCATGTGCTGGTGGACGACCTGCAGCTGGTGCCCGGCAACCGGCTGCTGCTGCGCGGCCCCAACAACGCCAGGATGGCCGCGTCCTGGCTGGCCGCCATCAAGGCCGGGCTGGTGACGGTGCCCACCATGCCGCTGCTGCGCGCCAAGGAGCTGCAGCAGATCATCGCCAAGGCCCAGGTGCAGGCCGTGCTGTGCGATGTGCGCCTCAAGGACGAGGTGCAGCTGTGCCTGCAGCCCGGCCATGAACACCATTGCCCGGGCCTTTCGCGCGTGCTGTATTTCAACGACGGCGCAGCCGATGCGCTGGACGCCCTGGCCGCAGCCAAGCCCGACACCTTTGCCTGCTGCGATACATCGGCAGACGATGTCTGCCTGATCGCCTTCACCAGCGGCACCACGGGCGCGCCCAAGGGCTGCATGCATTTCCACCGCGACGTGCTGGCCATGTGCGACCTGTTCCCGCGCCATGTGATCCGGCCTGGCCCGGACGACATCTTCTGCGGCACGCCGCCGCTGGCCTTCACCTTTGGCCTGGGCGGGCTGCTGTGCTTTCCGCTGCGCGTGGGCGCCAGCACCGTGCTGGCCGAAAAGCTCACGCCCGAAGGGCTGCTGCAGCTGGTGCAGGATTTCCGCGCCACCATCGTCTTCACCGCGCCCACCTTCTACCGGCAGATGGCGGCGCAGGCAGCGCGCTTCGATCTGTCGTCGCTCAGGAAAAGCGTGTCGGCGGGCGAGGCCCTGCCGGACGCCACGCGCCAGCTGTGGAAGCAGGCCACGGGCATCGAGATGATCGACGGCATCGGCGGCACCGAGCTCATCCACGTCTTCGTGTCCAGCCCGCCCGAGGAGGTGCGCGCGGGCGCCATCGGCAAGGTCGTGCCCGGCTACGTGGCCCAGGTGGTGGACGACGACATGCAGCCCGTGCCCGACGGCACGCCCGGCCGCCTGGCCATCAAGGGGCCGACCGGCTGCCGGTATCTTGCCGACGAGCGCCAGAAGCGCTTTGTGCAAAACGGCTGGAACCTGCCCGGCGACACCTTTGTGCGCGACGCCGACGGTTATCTGTTCTACCAGGCGCGCAATGACGACATGATCATCTCGGCCGGCTACAACATCGCCGGCCCCGAGGTGGAGGATGCGCTGCTGCGCCACGAGGCCGTGGCCGAATGCGGCGTGATCGGCGCGGCAGACGACGAGCGCGGCCAGGTGGTCAAGGCCTTTGTGGTGCTCAAGCCCGGCTTTGCGGCCGGCGACGACATGGCCGCCACGCTGCAGGCCTCCGTCAAGGCCAGCATTGCGCCCTACAAGTACCCGCGCGCCATTGTCTTCGTGCCGGCCCTGCCGCGCACCGAGACCGGCAAGCTGCAGCGATTCGTGCTGCGCAAGATGCCGTGAGCGCGCGCCATGGCCTCCGCATTCGTCAGCCAGGTGCAGGTGCTGTTTCGCCATTGCGATCCGGCCGGCATCGTCTTTTACCCGCGCTATTTCGAGATGGTCAACGACTTGGTCGAGGAATGGTTCGACAGGGGAATGGGCCTGCCATTCCACACCCTGCATGTACAGCGCCAGGTGGGCACGCCCACGGTGTCGGTGCAATGCGATTTCACGGCGCCCAGCCGCTGGCACGACACGCTGCGCCAGGTATTGGAGGTGCGCCGCATCGGCGGGGCATCGTTCCAGTTCGATGTGCGTTTCGAGGGGCCGGATGGCCAACGCCGGCTGTCCGCGCGCATGACCATCGTCACCATGGATTTGCGCAGCATGAAGGCCACGCCACTGCCGGCCGATCTGCGCGAGCGCCTGCAGGCCTATCTGGTGTCGCAGGACGGTTTTATGGATTCAACGAGAACAGGATGAAGCAATGAAGACTCTGCAACCCCCGGACTGGCTGGCGCCCCGAGGCTATGCCAATGGCATCCTTGCCGAGATGACGGTCGGCTCCCGGCTGGTGTTCGTCGGCGGCCAGATTGGCTGGAACGGCCAGCAGCAATTCGAGTCGGACGACTTTGCGGAACAGGTGCGGCAGGCGCTGGCCAATATCGTCGCCATCCTCGCCGAAGGCGGCGCCAGGCCCGAGCACATCGTGCGCATGACCTGGTATGTGACCGACAAGCAGGAATACGTGGCGGCCTATCCCGCCATTGGAAAGCACTACCGCGAGCTGATCGGGCGGCATTTCCCGGCCATGACGGCCGTGGAGGTGGCGGATCTGGTGGAAGACCGGGCCAAGGTGGAGATCGAGGTCACGGCGGTGGTGCCTGCATGACGCTCATCCGCGCATGTGCGCCGCCGTGCGGGCGGGCCCATGCGCGGCAGGGACTCACTTGATTTCGAACAGGGTGCGGTCCTTGCCCAGGATCCAGTTCGGCGGCTTGCCGCGGCCGGTCCAGGTCTTGCCGGACTCGGGGTCCTGGTATTTGGCGGGAGCGCTCTTTTTGCCATCGGGCTTCCAGGGGAAGACCTGTTGTGCCGTGAAGCCGAACTCACGGACCAGCTCCTGCACCGATGCCAGGGCCGCTTTGGACTCCAGCTTGCGGGCATCGTCGATTTGCTGGTCGAGCAATTTTTTCTGGGCAATCAGCTCTTGGTATGTAGTCATCTTGATGGAAGAATTTCTAAGTGCGGCTATTTGTGTGAAAACTGCGCAGCAAGAGCCTGGACCCAGGACTCTTTGCAGAATGGTCAATTCTGGTGCATGTGCAGTGGGGATGAAGAACTCACCGTAAGTACAAATACTGATGATGTTGGCGCTCTATTGAAGGTAGGGCGCTTCTTCTCATGCCTGGGCATATTCCAAGGCGATCCGCATTATATCCAGGGCAATCTGGATAACCGGCACTTTACAAAAGCTGTTGTGCCGTTGTTACATTTGCAGAGCACTGTGGTTGGCGCTTCCTCCTCTGGAGACGACGTGCTGTCATGGCTTTTTCAGAGGAGTGCGCAGCGTTGGCCGCGAAAGTTCCGCCTTGGTTATGGAAAACAATCAACATTTGCATTTTATCAATCAAATCATAAAAGCGATTTATAAAATATATTACATGTGATTTGATCGAGTTATTCAATGCATTGATTGATACCTGTGGTTTCATTTGAATAATCGATGTGCAGGATAGGTTTTTTTTATTGTCAAAGACCGCTTGTTCGAATGGTGAATGGCAGCGCCTTCTGTCTATACAGGACAAGCGCATCGGCTGCCCGATTGCCGGAGCCATTGCAGCCTGCAGTTGTTTCAAGGGTGATTCTTGAAACGGATTTCGCGGCCCGGCCATGCGGCAGTCGGCGGGCGGCAGACACCGAACGCTTGATTGGCGCGCTACCAACAGCCTGTTAGGATCGCCGCACTACAACGATCCACCACCTGGCAGACATGGCAAGAAGGCAGACCAGCGCCCACGATGGCAACGAGACCCGCGAGACCCTTCTCAAGCTGGCCGCCCGCACCTTCGGTGAGCAGGGCTACTCTGCCACCACCATGCGCAACATTGCCGAGCAGTCCGGGATCGAGGCCGCCAGCATCTACTACCACTTCGCCTCCAAGGAGGAACTGGTGGACGAGGTCATGGAGCAGGGCGGCAACCGCATCATCAGCCAGCAGCAGGAGCGCCTTGCCGCGCTGGGCGCCGACGCCACGGCCGAGCAGCGCTTTCGCGCAGCCGTGCTGGGCCAGATGGCGGGGCTGGTAAAGCATGGCGACTTCGCCCTGGCCCATGGCCGGCTGCTGGGCCAACTGCCCGACAAGGTGCGCGAGCGCCAGATCAAGCGCCGCGAGCGCCACCAGAAATTCTGGAGCGGCCTGCTGGAAGACCTGCGTGCCGAAGGCCGCCTGCGGGCCGACGCCGACATCCACCTGGCGCGCATCATGATCCTGGGCAGCATCAACTCCATACAGTCCTGGTTCAACCCCCGCAAGGGCTCGCTGGAGAAGGTGGCGGACCAGATCTGCGACATGTTCTTCCGGGGGGTGGGGCCGGCAGATAAATAGGCGCAAGGCTGAAAATCGCCAATCGGCCTGTCACATGCCGGTGGCATATTCCCGCGCTGCTGTCCCGGCCCTGTGCAGAAAATGGCGGCGGGTTGTTAATGATATTCAACTGTCAATAGTAAGATCGCCGTCTTATGCGTCTGCTTGTTTTGCGCCTGCTATTGCTGGCCGTGTTCTTCAACACGGCCATTGGCATGCCCCTGCACGGCGCAACGCATATCCGGCAGGCGGTGGCCGGGCCTGCACAGGCTTTTGTAGGCCTCAACGGCTGCGAAGATGATGCGCTGGCCGGCCAGGCCGGCCAACGCGGCCAGGCTGGCGAAAAGGCTGAAGTCGTCGAAGCTGCCGAAGCCGTCTGCGCATGGTGCATGGGCCATGCACCGCATGCGGCGGCCTGGCTGCCGCACTTCGGCCTGCCGCTGGCGGTGGCCGCGCCGCCTGAGAGGGTGCCGCCGCGCACCGTGGGCGGCGCCATCCCCTCGCAGAACCGCTGGGCCTTTGCATCGCGCGACCCGCCGCGCTGAACCCGCAAGCACTTTTCTCCTTCTCTGCCGCCAGCGCCCATTGGTGCTGGCGGCATGTCCGTGTTTGCGCGCGCCGGCTGTGGATGCCGGCGGCATGCGCCTGTGCCCGTTTTCAACATGACTGCTTTCTTCTTCCCCGCGAAGCCGCTTCCCCGCCTTCGCCCGCTGCCGCTTGCCCTGAGCGCTGCCGCCTTCCTGTCCATGCCTGCACTGGCCCAAGGCCAGGATCCGTCCTCCGGCCCCGCCGCCGCTTCCGATTCCGCGCAGGAGCAGGCGCTGCTGCCTGCCGTGGAAGTCGTGGGCCGAACGGCCTCGGGCGCCTATCACACCGACGAGGCGGCAGGCGCCAAGACCGACCTGCCGCTGCGCGAGCTGCCGCAGTCGGTGCGCGTGATCACGCGCCAGGCCATGGACGACCTGGGCGCCACCAAGCTTGACGACGTGCTGGACTACGTGGGCGGCGTCTCGCGCCAGAACAACTTTGGCGGGCTGTGGGACAACATCGTCATCCGCGGCCTGCCCGGCGACCAGAACGTGGGCATGGCCACCCTGTTCAACGGTTTTTCCTCGGGGCGCGGCTTCAACGCGCCGCGTGATCTGGCCGGCGTGGAGCGCATCGAGTTCCTCAAGGGCACGGCCGCTGCGCTCTACGGCAGCAGCGAGCCGGGCGGCACGCTGAACGTGGTCTCCAAGCGCCCGCTGTGGACGTCTTCGCATTCCGTGGAAGCCTATGCGGGCAGCTACGGCCTGCGGCGTGGCGCGCTGGACACCACGGGACCGGTGGGCGAGAACTTTGCCTACCGGCTCAACATCGCCGTGGAGGACCGCGACAGCTTCCGCGATTTCGTGGGCGCCAGCCGCCAGGTGATCGCACCGGCCTTCACCTGGAAGCTGGGGCGCGATACGGTGCTGGAGTACTCGGGCGAGCTGCTGCGCCACAAGACGCCGCTGGACCGCGGCGTGGTGGCCGTGGGCGACCGGCTGGGCGCCATCTCGCGCAGCCGCTTCCTGGGCGAGCCGGGCGACGGCGATGTGACGGTGGAAAACCGCACCCACCAGTTCATCCTCTCGCACGAGTGGAGCGCGCAGTGGCGCAGCCGCCTGGGCCTGTCCTACCGCGAGACCTCGATCAACGGCTTTTCCACCGAGCCGCACGCGCTGCTGGTCAATGGCGACCTCACGCGCCAGCGGCGCTTTCGCGACTACCAGTCCGACGACATCGCCGTGCAGGCCGAGCTGCAGGGCACGGTGAAAACGGGCACCGTCGAACACGAGCTGCTGCTGGGCCTGGAGAGCTTTCGCTTCGAGATGGATACGCTGATGCTGCGCGCCAACCCGACGGCGGCCAATCCCTACGCCATCAACATCTACAACCCCATCTACGGCGGCGCGCGCCCCGTGCCCACGGCCAATACCGACACCTTCGAGCGGCAGCGCAACACGGCGTTCTACCTGCAGGACGCCATCAAGCTCTCGCCCCAATGGCGCGTGGTGGCCGGCCTGCGCATGGACCGCTACGACCAGTCGCTGCACAACCGCCGCACGGGGGTGACCACGCAGCAGGACCCGACCTCGACCTCGCCGCGCCTGGGCCTGAGCTGGCTGCCGCTGCCGCAATGGACCTTCTATGCCAACGCGGGCCGCTCGTTCCGGCCCAACGTGGGCATCGATGTGGCTGGTGCGGGCTTCAGCCCGAAATCCGGCCGTTCCATGGAGCTGGGCGCCAAGTGGGAAAGCGCCGACCAGCGCATGGGTGCCACGGCCGCGCTGTTCGACATCCGCAAGCGCAATGTGCTGACGGCCGACCCGGGCAACGCCGGCTATTCGGTCTCGGCCGGCGAGATCCGCAGCCGGGGCCTGGAATTCGACTTCGCCGGCCAGGTCACGCAGCGCTGGCGCCTGAATGCGAGCCTGGTGCTCAACGACGTGGAGATCTCGCGCGACAACACGCTGGAGGTGGGCGGGCGCCTGCTCAACGTGCCCAAGGTCAACGGCAGCGTGCTGGCGGTCTACGAGAACGCCTTCTCCAACGGCCAGCGCTACGGCCTCGGCGGCGGCATCACCCACATGGGCAAGCGCCTGGGCCAGGCCCGCACGCAGGCCGAGGCCGATGCCGGCAAGGCCGCCTTCGAGCTGCCCAGCTACACCACGGCCAAGCTGGTTGCCTACTGGCGCATCAGCCCCACGCTGCGCCTGACGCTGGACGTGGACAACCTCTTCGACAAGACCTACTATACCAGCTCGTACAGCCGGCTGTGGGTGACGCCGGGCACGGCCCGCACCGTCACCGTAGGCCTTCAAGCAAAGTTCTGAGCCCCGCCATGCATCCATCCCTTCCTGTTTCTTCCAACCCCACTTCTGCCTCCACGCCCGTGCTCCAAGCGCTGGGCGCCGTGGTGGACTATGGCGAGCGCACCATCCTCCAGGGCCTGGACCTGGCCGTGCATGCGGGCGAGATCTATGCGCTGCTGGGCGCCAACGGCGCTGGCAAGACCACCACGCTGAGCCTGCTGCTGGGCTTTGTGCGGCCGCGCAGCGGACAGGTGCGCGTGCAGAGCGTGGACCCGGTGACGGCGCCTGCGCAGGCGCGTGCCCTGATCGCCTATATCCCCGAGAACGTGGCGCTGTACGAGCACCTGAGTGCGCGCGAGAACGTTGCCTACCTGCTGGAGCTGGCGGGCCAGCCGGCCGCGGCCGGCGCCATCGGCCAGGCGCTGTCTGCCGCAGGGCTGGACGCCGCTGCGCACGACCGGCGCGTCTCCGGCTTTTCCAAGGGCATGCGCCAGAAGGTGGCGATTGCGCTGGCGCTGGCGCGCAGGGTGCCGGCGCTGCTGCTGGACGAACCCACCTCGGGCCTGGACCCGCAGGCCACGGCCGAGTTCAGCCGGCTGCTTATGCAGTTGCGCGGGCAGGGCGTGGCCATTCTCATGGTCACGCACGACCTGCTGGGCGCCGCCGATGTGGCCGACCGCATGGGCTTCATCGCAGGCGGGCGCCTGGTCGAGGAAGTGGCGGCCAGCGGCGAGGAGCGCTTCGATGTGCGCGCACTGCACCGCCACTACGCGGGGGTGGGCACGGACACGCACACGGACACGGACACGGACACGCACATGCAAACGCACATTGAAGCCGACACGCAGGGAGCGGCGGCATGAGCGCGGCCTGGACCATTGCGCGCGAGGAATGGCGCCTGCTGCTGCGCGACCGCGTGGCCGTGCTGGGGATGGCGCTGTGGCTGCTGCTCAGCGCCGCTGCCGCTTTCACCGCCTGGGACCAGCGCAGCGCGGCCCAGGCCCAGCGCGAGCGCCACCAGTCCCAGGTGGACAGCGAGTTCGAAGCCCAGCCCGACCGCCATCCGCACCGCATGGTGCATTACGGCCATTTCGTGTTCCGCCCGCTCAATCCGCTGGCGGCCTTCGATGCGGGCATCGACGCCTACACCGGCCACACGCTGTTTCTGGAGGGCCACCGCCAGAACAGCGCCAACTTCGGCGATGTGCGCCAGTCCTCGCTGCTGCTGCGGTTCGGCCAGCTCACGCCGGCCTTTGTGCTGCAGGTGCTGGCGCCGCTGCTGTTGATCTTCATGGGCCATGCCTGCATTGCACGCGAGCGCGAGGCCGGCACCCTGCGCGTGCTGTTGGCCCAGGGCGTGGGCACGCGGCAGTTCGTGGCCGGCAAGCTGCTGGCGCTGGCGGGCGTGGCGGCCCTGGTGCTGCTGCCGGCCCTGCTGGCCCTGGCCTGGATGGCCGTGGCCACGCCGGTGCCCATCAGCCTGGTGGCCACGCTGGCGGCAGGCCATGTGTTGTGGCTGATGCTCTGGGCGGTGGGCATCGTCGCTGTCTCGGCCTTCATGCGGCGCGGGCGCGATGCCTTGCTGGCCCTGCTGGCGGCCTGGGCCGTCGCCGTGGTGCTGCTGCCCCGTCTGGTGCCTGAGCTGGTGGGATCTGCCCTGGCGCTGCCCACGCGCTTCGAGACCGACATCGCCACCGCGCGCGAGCTGGCGGCGCTGGGCGACAGCCACAATCCCGACGATCCCTATTTCGCCGCTTTCCGCGCCAGGGTGCTGGCGCAGTACGCTGTCTCGCGCGTCGAGGATCTGCCCGTCAACTACAAGGGCCTGGTCGGCATGGAAGGCGAGCGGCTGACGAGTGAACTCTTCAGGCGACATGCCGAGGCCAGCTTCGATCTGCAGGCCGAGCAACTGCGCCGGGCTGACGCATTTGCCCTGATCAGCCCCGTGATCGCGCTGCGCCGCCTGTCCATGGCCGTGGCCGGGACCGACCTGCAAGGCTACCGGCGCTTTCTGGAGCAGGCCGAGCAGCATCGCTACCGCATGGTGCAGGCCCTCAACCGCCTGCAGGTGGACAAGCTCAGCTATGCGGGCGACCGATCGAGCCGCGACAACCGCATCGGCCACGAGCACTGGCGCGGCGTCTCCGATTTCCACCACGAGCCCGATCCACCGCTGGCGGCCCTGCGTCGCGCGGCGCCTGCCGCCTGCGTGCTGCTGGTATGGCTGGCTGTATTGACGGTGGCCTTGCTGCTGGCCACGCAACGGCTGGGGAGGGTGGCGCGATGAGCTGGCTCCTGCATGAATGGCGTCTTCTGACGCGCTCGCGCCTGGCGCTGTGCGCCCTGGCCCTGCTGTTGCTGCTGTCCACGCTGGCCGTGCTGTCGGGCCTGCGCGAGATCGCTTCGCAACGCCTGACCCTGGACCGCCTTGCGCAACTGCAGCAGCAGGACATGGCGGCCCAGGCAAGCCGGCATGCGCAGTCCGGCGACGCAGGCTCGGTGGCCTACTACGGCTTTCACGCCACCTGGGATGCGCCATCGTCCACGGCCTTTCTGGCCCTGGGCCTGCGCGATGCCGCGCCCTATGTGTTGCGGGTGCGCGCCCTGGCGCTGCAGGCACAGCTGCATGAAGGCGAAAGCTTCAACCCGGAGCTGGCGCTGGCGGGCCGCTTCGACTTCGCCTTTGTGCTGGTCTACCTGGTGCCGCTGTTCCTGATTGCGCTGCTCTACGACCTGGTCTCGGGCGAGCGCGAATCGGGCCGCCTGGGCATGCTGCAGGCCATGCCTGGCACCGGGCGGCGGCTGTGGCTGCGCCGCGCGGCACTGCGTTCCGTGCTGGTACTGGCCTGCGTGGCGCTGCCTGCCCTGGCAGGCGCACTGGCCGGCGGGGCAGCGGCGGGCGCCCTTGCCACGGTGCTGCTGTCCGCCACGGCCTATGTGGTTTTCTGGAGCGGCCTGTGCCTGGTGGTTGCCGCGCTGGGCGGCAGCTCGGTCGCCAATGCCATGGCCCTCATGGGCTGCTGGGCCGTGCTGACCCTGGTGCTGCCCACGCTGGCCAATGCCGCGCTGTCGCGCGCCATCCCCGTGAGCCAGGGCGTGGAACTGATGCTGGCCCAGCGCCAGACCGTGCATGGCGCCTGGGACCTGCCGCGCGAGCAGACCATGGAGCGCTTTTTCCGCAACCACCCCGAATGGCGCGACACCGCGCCGCTGCCTGCAGGCTTTCACTGGAAGTGGTACTACGCCTTCCAGCAGCTCGGCGATGAAAGTGTCGCGCCCCAGTTCGCCGCCTACCGCGCAGGCCTGCAGGCACGCCAGGCCTGGACCGGGCGCCTGGGCTGGCTGCTGCCCGGCGTGGGCGTGCAGGCTGCGCTGCACCGCCAGGCCGGCACCGATTTGCTGGCGCAACTGGCCTATCAGGACGACATCGCCGCCTTTCACGCACGCCTGCGCGCCTTCCTCTATCCCTATCTGTTTGAGGACCGCACATTCGGTGCGCAGGATTTTGCAGCCCAGCCCGTCTTCACGGCCAGCCCACGGCCTGCGCGGCAGGCCTGGGGGCAGACGGCAATGCTGTGGGTGGTGGCTGCGCTGGCCTTGCTGGCCGGCGGTGTTGCCGCAGGCCGCGTGCGGCCGGGCAGGCGCTGAGGCCAAGGGCGGGTGAAAAAAGAAACAGCCATGGTTCAGGCAAGGCCTGCACCATGGCTGTCATCTTCTTGATCCGTGGACCCGAGACTGAGCCCGAGGCGGGCGGCTCCCTGTTATTGCACGTTCTGGTGGCAGTCGCTGCAGACGCCGTACAGCGTCATCTCATGGCGCTCCACCACAAAGCCTTCGGGGGCGATGCGCTGCATGTCGCCCGGACAGCCGGGTACGTTGAACACGCGGTTGCAGCTCATGCAGCGGAAATGGTGGTGGTGGGCGCGGCCGCTGAGTTCGTAGCGCGTGGCCTCGCCGGGCAGGTCCACGGCCTGCACTTCGCCCGCTTCCATCAGCTGCTTGATGTTGCGGTACACCGTGGCCAGCCCGATGGCTGGCACCTCGCGCTGCGCTGCGCCGAGGATCTCGGCCGGCAGCAAGGGGCGTCCAGCCTCTTCCATGACCGTGCGTATCGAGCTGCGTTGACGGGTCGAGCGTTCCATAGGCCGGCGGTCTCAAATCTGAAGTGCAACACCACCATTGAGAATCAGTGAATGGTAGCGTCCTGGCGCTGCGCAATGGCCTGCATGAACTGCTGGAACGCCTGATACGGCGACTTCCAGCCCAGCGTCTGG
>WLWI01001409.1_pt1 | contig 20889 bp, 8 predicted proteins | sample 6701501 | NCBI WGS metagenome assembly WLWI01 (sample SAMN12718690, study PRJNA515312) | sponge metagenome | isolation source: marine sponge | host: Mycale hentscheli | place: New Zealand: South Island, Marlborough, Capsize Point | collected 2014-11-01 | reverse complement strand
CCAAGATGACACTGGTGACATTAAAGAGTATTCGATCTGAGAGTAGCTTTGAATTATTCTGGGATAAGGTGTTAAAGATGACAAGTGAAAAAGACATAAATGATCCTGAATTACCGCGGAGAAGAAATATTCCAAATCGGCTTGATACCAGTGGCACAGAAAACTACACTTTTCCTGATGTACAAAGCTATTATCGACAATATTATTTTGAAGCTTTGGATTTGATAATTAATTGTATCACAACAAGATTTGACCAGGAAGGTTACAGAGTTTACTGTAAATTGGAATCTCTGCTTCTGAAATCTATTAAGAAGGAAGATTTTGCTGAGGAACTGGATTTCATTGTAAAATTTTACCAAGAGGATTTTCAAGCTGAAATGCTACATATGCAACTCAACATACTAGCACAAAACTATCCTCCTGATGCAGGTAGTGATGTACATTCCATTATTAAATTTCTAAGACTTAGTTCATTTCGCAAAGGGAGCTAATTTCTCAAGTGTGTTCACTTGTTTCTCACATTTTAGTTATGCCAGCCACTAATGCGGTCAGTGAACGGTCATTTAGCTCTCTTAGGAGAGTTAAATCTTATTTGCGGTCAATTATGAGTGAAAGTCGTTTAAACAATTTAATGATGTTACATATTCATAAAGAAAGGACTGATAGTTTATCTCTTTTTAGCATAGCAAACAATTTTGTTGATTTGTCTGATCATCGACAAACAATGTTTGGAACATTTACAGAGTCAGACTTATAATCTTTTGCTGTAGCTATACTTTGATTTGTTTTTTGTAAAGTATAAGATGTGCTCAAAATGGGAGTAAATTGTATCTTTGTGTGAGTTTTTTTTTTTTTTTGTCATGGCCCCTTCTATTAGAGTCATCAGCAGACCAAGAGCAAAGTGGCCTCACCACTTTAAAATTCCTTCTGCCAGCTGCATAGTGCAAGAAATTATTAGCTTACATGATTACCACGTGACAAAAGGGGACATTACCCACTATTTATGTAGAGCTGTAGCTTCACATTTTCTCAAAACAGCCAGAAATAAAAAAAGTAGTAGTAAAGTAAAAGGTCTTAAATTGCATTTTGAGTAAGTTCGCACTTAAATCAATGGTTAATTATTAGCAATTTCCAAATTAGAGCATAACAGACTAACAGACCAGACACAGACTAGACAGATCCACTCGGGCATGCTCTGAGGTTTGAAAATGAATGACCAAATGTGCAACATTCACTACTATGCAAGTTAATAATTTCTAAAAAATTATTTGAAGTATTCCTACGTTATAGTTTGCACAATGGAAACAGTTGCTATGCTGTCTCATGAGAGAAGTTAAACGTGTAAGGGACACTTACCTGAGTTCAATGCTGAACTCCAATTCAATCACTTGGTAAGTGAAGCACCAAAGGTGCGAAACCTCAGCTCTCTAAACACTACCTAGCTATTACAATATAATCTCAGACCTCAGACCAAAAGATCAAGCAATCTATTAGCTATTTTAATTTGGCATTAATATAGCTCGAGCAATGAAAATAGTACATGGAAACGCTGTCTTCATAAAAGAAGAAGTTAAACTAGCCAGAAACACTCACTGTTGTATATTTTCAACGCGAAATTTCACTCCTTTCAACTCCGTTAACTTCCCTGAGCATAAAGTGAACTACAACGCTATGGCTGTAAGGAATTATTTGCTCACATGATTATGATGTGACGCTAGGGGGCATTGCCCATAAATGCTGGTACCTATGTGGAGCTGAAAGCTTCGCGTTTTCTCAACGATTAGCCCCCCCAAAAAAAAGCACAAGAAAAGGTCCAAAATCTTCGTCCTGAGTAAGTTCATACCTAAATCAATGGTTAATTGTCAGTAATATCCCAAATCAGAGCGTGACAGACATACAGACAATCAGACAAACAGACAGGACGACTACTATAACCCTCTCGCACATGCACACTGAGGGTTAACTACATTGGTAAAGAGGACACACTTCAAAGAGGGGAAATGGCAGACTTCATGGTCAATTAATTGAATCCTATACTCAGTTTAGCAATTCTATGTAGAAAGAATGGCACAGTATTGTGCGGCAAACAAAATTACAACCACAACAAAGAAAAAAGAAAATTTGATGACAGCTTGCAGAAGATCATACTACAAAAATGATAAAAATATCATCACATCCTTGCAACATACCGGGACAATAGATGATATTGCTTTCATTACCAAACACCTCAATCTGAAATCTATCATGACAAGAGACAGCAGCAGAGTTTGTGGCCCAAATAAGTTTTGAAGGTAAATTAGATGATGTGAGATTGAATACTGTGGAGATTGACAGCAGAAAATGTTGCTTTTGCGATTTAGACTCTTCCAAACTGGCCCTGGTTGTTGAAGCTGCAGACTGAAAAGGTTAAGAAGTTGCGACCAGAGATGACCGATGCCACACTTCGGGAACCTTCAACCAAAATTTTCTGGGCACCGCCCACAGGGAGATGAATCACGCATGTGGTGCAGTCCCTCAAGATAAGCTGTGCCCAAGACCATCCCAATTTGCACATCAGAGGATTTAGGCAACCACCAGGTAACCACCCCAAAACTAGAAGCCACACGCCTATTGCTGCAATGGTCACCACAGACAATCAGATTGTCATTCGAACAGTTATCAGCTATTCTTGTATCAAGCTAGGCGACATTAGAAAAGCCAGTTGTAGCTAGTAAGTGCTACTGATAATCATTTAGCTAGCAGTCATACTATTAGTTATAGGCAACTAGTCATTCATTTTCAAGTCATCAACAGGTACCAATATGGATTTTGGAATAGAAATTAAAGTGTGGAATATGGTATGTACTCACTTAATGGGAATGTTAAACCTTAATTGATAAGTTCCTTGTGACAAATTTATTCTTATTTGAAAATTCATTTTGCAATAGTCCAGTCACCACTAAAAGAATACAATATGATGCTTTGTCTACTAGAGCTCTGGTACAAACAGAATATTTTCAACAGAGCATACTTTGAAAAGGTGGCTAACTAAGCAATATCCATTGGTTATCGATCTTTACCCATATCACCCTCGAAAATTTGATAGCTTACCCCTTGAAAAATCAATTGTCCAATAGTCAAGTTGCGAAGTGTATACAAAGTAAGTCTTTGTACTGTTATATCCAGTGAACAAGTGTGTATGTGTGTGTATGCGTTGCTAATTAATTAATAACACAAATAAACTAAAGAAATACATTTATATTATAAGCAGCAAGCATTCAAATCTGAATTTCAGTCAGACCAGGTCACTCGCCATTTGTGCTGTAGCACATCACTAGTTTATAGTATGGAATAAATTTATAATCTTGTCAGATCACAAACTACTACAAGATAATTTCAAAGAGACCAAAGGAACCCCTAAAAGAATCCAGTTTTGGATATTGCTGTTGTGTTTTTGAGTGCTGAATTCAAAAAGTTTAATAGGATAAACAGAATTCATCAAACAGTCTAACAGAAAGAGCTGTTAAGATTTTTAAGGAGTATTTTAAGAAAGCCAATGTTAAAACCTTGGTAGAACTTGAATGGTATACTATTAATTGACTCATACAATGACAGGAATTCCATCTGCTGCGTTTTTCATAGGTTGATGTTACCATTCTTATTTAGACTTAGCCTGACCAGATTTCCACGAACAGATCTGTCAGAAGCATATTCAGCAAACAATTTGAAGGGTAGGAAGCAGAAAGATAAATTATCCAGATAAGTGTAAGCCTTCGTGAAGTTATTTAACTCTTCAGAACACCTTAGCTTGAAGGACGTGTATACCAAATTCGGACCAAGAAAATGAAATAACTCATGATATTTCACGTTGTTAAAGCTCCTTAGCTCATTTCAACAATTTGTGTACCCAGTGGGGTTAGAGCAGCTGCCAAAACCCCTACAGCCAACTTTATACCTGTGTGAGTTAAGATCCTAGTACAAACTACAGCAGTGAAGATGTCTAGGGTAGAATAAACCAATTATTACACTTGTCTGATGATATGGCAAGATATTTCACTCTTAGGCTTTATTTTCACTCACCTCTGGCTCGGTGAAAATAAATTAGCCTGTTCGTGAAATATTTCACCATATCACATTCTGACTCATGTAATAAGTACTACTGTATATATATATACATATATACATATTATATATACATGAGTAATGAGCTAAGAAAGTACAGTTACAACTCAATTTATCATTTCTGCTTCCAGTGCATTGTTTAGCAACACAGCATCACAATAACTTTATCTGGCTAGTTTACAATCCATAGTACGCCATTGATAACACCCTAGTTATTCACTTCTCCAACTTCTGGTTCCAGAAATTAAGTAATAGAATTGAGCTCATTGTCTCTATGATGTATGCAAACACAAGCTATAGCATTAATAGTATCTTTAATAATGCTCTTACATAGACAGAGTGTAGTAAACCAATTAGATAATGTACAGTTAAGTATAGTTTACTTACAAGGCATTTCCTTGATCAGTTGTTTGAAAACTGTTGTTCCACTTTCAGACACCCACTCACAGTCTAAAGCACTTTTCAAGTTTGTGTCTCCACTACGAATTATTGCCATGGTGATGGATCTAATACGGAAAACCATCAAAATGGAAATTAATACTGTGTATTAAAAGTTTGACATAAACTAATAACTTAAATGATCGATAATATTGTTTAGCACAGCAAAATACTTCTGGCATTTCACTGTCATGCTTGTACTTTAACATGTCTTCAGCTTGTGAAATACTTATGCATGGTCTTGAAATATGATTCCATATTATATGCTGAATCGTGCAATATAATATCATATACATGTATATAATATGCATTTGCAAAAAAATATTAATGATTCTGTGAATAATATAGGTAGAGTGCTATCTCTTTTGCATTATTGAGGGGTTAATGTTTTCCGATACTTTATTAATTACCAGACCACTTTAACATAACTTCGCAATAGTTGGAGCATTCTTCCTCATAAACCACAGCATCCTTGCCCTTCTAAGTGCATCTTGAATATTTTTATTCTCTTAGGCTAATTACTGACACTGTGTCTGACATCAAATGAGAATATTAAGATGCAAAAAATATCAAACACACAGCGTTTATAAAATGTATAAATCTAGATCTGATCTCATGGGACATCTTATTGACAACTCTATTAGGGTCTCATAAAAAATAATTCATCAATGTTTAATGCATCACTATTTATGATGGCTAAAATAAATTAAGATATTAGGGTACTTGTATAGATATATTTTACGTGATAAAAAGATATATGAAGGAAACCACTGTAAGTTTTACTTACTCATCTCCAAGTTTTATTGCTAGTTCAATTGGAGTTAACTCTATTTTTGGATGTTTCATGTCCACCTTTGATTTTTCAATATCATTATTCAACAAAAATTTTACCAAAGACAAGTGTCCTTTGATAATTGCACGATGAAGTAAAGGTACATACTCTTTTTTAGGATTTACTAATTGATCCAATTTTATAATAGTTGTTTCTTTAATAGCTTCAAGTAGCAGAATAACTATACTTTCATGTCCATTATCCACAGCCAGATCTAAGGGTGTCTCTTGTTCGTTATTTCTTTTAAATTATATTAAGATATTGTAAATAATTTTTCTTTTAGAACAACTTATTTAAATCCATAACTTTTTTTAATCTTTATCACTAGTAAATAACAATGAAACAATACAGAAATTTCGACACCTATGCAGATGTCATCATCAGTGAGTATAGTTCAAATAATTGTTAATTACTTATTTGTACTATTCGCACTGACGATAACATCTGCATAGGTGTCAAAATGTCTGTATTGTTTCATTATGTTAGTGACAAAGATTAAAAAAAAGTTATGCATATTGCTCCTAGAAACAGCATATTGTATAAATATATCCAACTTATTTAAATATAAGCTAAGTTTACTAAATGATAAATTAAACAATGTCAGTCAATTAAAAAATCAAAATATTAATTTAGCAAATGGCCAGCAAGCTTACCTAGCTGTTTCGAACACTCATGTGTAAGAAAAATAAACAAAAAGAGAGCTTAGTTGAGTCGAAATATAACGAATAATTCATGAAGCAATATACATAGCTACAGCTGTTATTGTTACTGACCCATAAACGTACTACTATAAAAGTACTCAACTCTATGACATATTATTGAGCTGGTAAAGCATAACCACGAACTAACAACGAATATTGTAACTAAAATCAGGTTAAATTGGTGAGGACAGGATGGCAATAGTTAATCCAAAACCTAACTCCACAATCATAAATATAAAGTTGGAGAGACTGAGATCAGGAAGAGATAGACAAATGAGAAGGGAGTTTATGACTCAGGAAGATCTGAAGAGAGGAAAGGATGTAGAATGAGAAAGGCTGAGATGACTCAGGAAGAAAGAGAACAGAAGGGGGAATTGATGTAACTAAACCAAGTGGTAGTGAATAATGGATAAAAACCTCATCCTTCTCACTGGCAAATAAAACTAAATTTCCATTTTTTTTATTGATAATGTTTAAAAAACTGATAAAGCTAGAGCACCAAGAGTGCAAACCCTCCGCATTAGTTAAAAATGCAATAATTTGCAAAAGAAGTCGCTACTGTTAAATAGCTAAGTTCTTAAAAATGTTCAGCTTATAACAATAACTAGTTTTGTTCTATTAATGAATATTTATGAATATAAAGTTTAACTGTAGCATTTAACTTTGGCCTGCTGGCATCTCTAGGATTTTTCACAAGTTTCAAAGGCCTATTTAAGGGCTTTATGTGCAGAATCAGCAAAATTCTACGCTTGGGACTGATCCACACTTTCTAAAGCTCTTTTCCATGCTTGACACTCAGCCATACAGTTTTTACGAATTTCTGAGGACTTGATGGCATTCTATGACTTTATCTATATTTCCATGCATATTGCCTGCCTTTTCTCTTGTTTTCTCAAAAGCTAAACCGAATTTAAAAAAAAGTGGCAAGTTAAAGAGACTTTAATCATCATCTAGTTGGAGTTCCTCTTCTCTCAAAACCTAAAAATCTGCCATCTTCGAGATCTGCTGTTGACAGAATGAATGAATGTATAACAACAAGACTACTGTAACCCTCTCGTTCATGCATGCTCATGAGGGTTAATTAGGAATTCGAAAAAATACCTAGCAGCCATGTATAATGTATCTATTATTCAACATTTGTGATCTTTGGTTACCTAACAACAAACCATAAAGTCATTAATGTAACCCTTACAATGTGATCAATATGCATTTCAGTGCAATTTAGCAATTGCTTTGTACATGATTGGCAAGCGAGCGAAGCGGGTGAGACACTCTCAGGGGTAACACAATTGAAAATCGGGGATGTTTGTTTGTTTATAATATGTGTGGACGTACGTATGTCATTTTGTAGCTTGACCCTTACATATTTTTGTGTTAGCTCGGTGTTTGACCCAGTCCCAAACTTTACCAAACTGAATACTCTTGTTTATCGATCATTACCCGTATCATTCTAGAAATTGAATTGTTTACCACTTGGAATTCTTTTGCGGGTGCAGTTAAAACTCAAAACTTATCAGAGCTCCATTTCTATTCAAGTTAGTGGCAGTGGTAAGTTAATACGCTATTTGTCACAGTTATAATCTCTACGCAACAGTATTTACTTGAAAATTCATTGTCCACTAGACTAACCACGAAGGTAAGTCTTGCGTATGTATGTCCAGTTGTGTGCTTTACAGCTACTAGCTACTTAGCTAAAAATAAAACAATTAAATTATGTGACTTTTGTTATTGTTTTTTTTTTTTTTCAATTCAAACAGTTGAGGGGAGTGGTTACTATGGCACTGAATCCCCTTTACCGTATACCTAATTTAAAAACTAATTTTTTTAGTGGCTCAAGTATTAGAAGTTAATCTTTCGACAATAGTGTAGTTTTAGGCTCGCTTGCCATTTGTGCGGAAGCACACCATTAGTATATATGTTTGGATGGATGGATGCCATTATTTTGTACTTTGACCCTTGCATTTTTTGTGTTAGCTTGGTGTTCGACCCTGTTAAAACTTCACTAAACAGAATTCCTAGTTTATCGATCATTACCCTTATCACCCTAGAAATTGTATTGTTTTCCGCTTTGAATTCTTTTGCGGTGCAGTTAAAACTAAAAAACTTGCCCAAGTTCCATTTCTATTTGAGTTAGTGGTGGTGGTAAGTTAATGTGCCATTTGTCATAGTTATAGTCCCTATGCAACAGTATTTACTTGAAAATTCATTGTCCACTAGACAAACCACAAAGGTAAGTCATGCGTGTCCAGTTGTGTGAAAGTATTGTACATTACAGCTACTATTTAGCTAAATAATATCACAAAGAAAACGTTTAAATATAGTGACTTTTTTAAGCTTTTTTTTTTTCAAATTCAAATAGTTGCATATTTTCTCGTTCTATTGGCCAATATTATGTTAATTTAATAATTTCTTTCTCAGCCTTTGTTTACACATTAGATGTATTATCTCTCTTTCACAGGCTTTTTTAAACAATACAGAGTCAAAAATATTGGTCGCCACCGGGAATTGAACCCAGGACCACTTGCTAAGCACTTGTGCATTAAGCAAGCGGTCCTGGGTTCGATTCCCGGTGGCAACCAAATATATGCCCTGAGTCCTTCACAATAGTGCACTCCTCTCCACAAAAGAGACAGGAAAAAACATTTATGCTGTTCAGATTGATTTGCACTTAGATGAAATGTCTAGGTTAGACCAGCGCCTGCGTGAATGGGTAAATCACTCGGTTGTAAAAAAACTTGTTGGCACTTTCAATGAACAAGTATATTATCTATGTTGCTTTCTGACTATACTTACTCCAGCTCAGTATGAAAACTATCTTCACATCACTTACTTCCCTTCACAAATGATCTTTCCTTAAACTGGTAAGACATAAGTATAATAATAGCAAATTTTCTCGTTCTATTAGCCAATATTATGTTATTTTCATAATTTCTTCCTCAGCCTTTGTTTACTCATTAGATGTATTCTCTCTCTTTCACAGACTTTTTTTATAAACAATACAGAGTTTAAAATATTTGGTCGCCTGAACCCAGGACCACTTGCTAAGCACTTGTGCGTTAAGCAAGCGGTCCTGGGTTCGATTCCCAGTGGCGACCAAATATTTTTAATTCTGTATTGTAAAAAAAGTATGTGAAAGAGAGAGAATACATCTAATTATGCTAATTAAAATTTAAAGTTAACATTAAGTTTGTGGTAAATTTTAAGACCAAATAGGTTGAGTTTTAATTAACATAATAGTGGCTGTTAGAACAAGAAAATTTGCTATTATTATAATCATTTCAGCCAAGAATGACTGAATCATATAAAGACATAAGTAATGAGTCTAAGTTATAAAAAGTTCAGGTAAGGATAATGAAATGGTCAGATGATGAATGCTACAACATCAGATGTAATAGACACATACCATATAAAAGAGTATTATCACATTTATCTAACTTTTAATTGAAAGATAATTCCTGAAAGTGATTCTATCCCAGACAACCTAATACTGCTAACAATACATATATTCTTCTGAAATAATGATCAAAATTTAATTTTTGCAGAAATTAAATTAAAAATGCACAATTTCACTAGTTTGCTCGATGCTGACCAATAGCAAAAAGTATATTTTATAAATTTTACTCAATAAATTTACTAGAAACTATGAACATATAGCTACTATGGCTTATACTCTGCTCCTGGATTCAGTGAAAAGCAAATTGCATTAATATTTTGAATTCCCCATGCTGACAGAAAATGAGGCAACTTTCTTCTGCTCATAAAAAAAGTTCCCAAAAAGCTATTTAGATGATTTTAGACACATTGTTCAAGAAAAACCTGATGTTATACTAGTAGCTCAGCAAGTGGTTAAGCTGAACATGTGAAGAACAATTATAGGGCAAAGAATAAATAAAACTACAAACTTATATGCAAACTACGTGAATAAAAGCCAATCATTCTGCAGTACTATTTACATAAGTATATATATATTATATGCTAGCAAGTACCCCGCCACACTGTGGCACCAGACATACTAATTTGTGGAGTGCAGTAGCATAAGGTAGTTTTATCCATGGTTTTCCTCTACTGCTCTCTTTTTTTTTCCCTCTGCCATCCTGGCCCCATTTTTCTTATTCCTCTTTTCAACTCATGGATTCCCTTCTCCTCCTTTGTTTACCTCACCAGAATATCTGTCGTTTCTGTGTATTTGTATTCCTTTCACTTATTCGTTGAAGTAGTTACATCAGTTAGCTTTTTCTCCCTTGCTTCTATTTCCATTGACCCTTGCATACTCCTGTTTCTTTGCCTCTCTTATACTCACTATGGTTACCAAACACTCTTTCCCAACTCAGTTCAGTGACCTAGTGATGTTCAGTTTAATTGTATAAAATACAATAGGTTAACAAGGCACTTCAACATACTCCTGACTGTTAGGTTCTGACGGTTTAATTGTTTGAGTGCACACTCCATAATCAACTGAGAAGGTAGCTTACTTTTTTCCCCCTTGTCAAACATTTTCCCATTCAGGCAATAACGATTCTTTACCAACTCTGATCAGCTCATGAATTATTCATGAATACACACCGTTGTCGTCGTTACTGACTCTCAAGCGTATTATTATAATAGATACCAATAAAATTATTATGATCTACAAATGTACTTATCTTACCTAAAATCGAAGCCATATTGATACAATAAAAGTATTTCAACAGCTTTGTGGTGACCACTTTCACAGCATAAATGCAAAGGAGTGTTACCTTTCTTATCTTCAACATGAGCTCTACATGATTTCTGAAGAAGATGTTTCATAACACTATATTTATATAAATTAATATATTATAATTATAGTTATTCATATATTTCACATTGAGTACACAACACAAAGTACTGAAATAACCACTTAGATTTTTGCCTTTTGAAATGTAAATGATATAATCAAAGTGGAGCTAAATAATGATGAAGCACAAAAATGTGAACCCTCAGCTCTACTGTGCAGAAGCTACTATTACACTATCACTTCTCAAACAATTTGGAATATACTTAATCTGGTAGGTGTGTATATATATTATATATATATAATACTTATTACATGAGTCAGAGTGTGATATGGTGAAATATTTCACGAGCAGGCTAATTTATTTTCAAGAGCCAGAGGCAAGTGAAAATAAAGCCTAAGAGTGAAATATCTCCATAACACTCTGACAAGTGTAATAAGTGGTTTATTCCACACTAGATATCTTCACTACCTAGTTAGTACTAGAGGTAGGGTAACTCTCAGGTAAAGTTGGTTGTAGGGGCTACCCACACCCCCAGCCGATATTTTAGTAGCTGCTCTAACTTGCTCTAGTAGCTGTAAAAATAGGAGGTAGCCGTAAAAACTGAAGTTTGGCTGGTTGCTATAACTACAAGGGTAATGATCTTGCTCGGTACACTTGAAATACACTGTCAAGTACCTAAAAATAATGTGAAGATATCTAGGTTGGAATAAATAAATAAATATATATATATATATATATATAGTACTTATTACATGAGTCAGAGTGTGATATGACCCTGTTGAGCAGGGTAAACCAAAGGAAGGTAGCTGTAAAAACCATAAAATTGAAAAGTTTGGCCCTGTTGCTATAACTACAAGGGTAATGAGCTTGCCCAGTACAGCTTGATACCTTGAGTTATTTCATGGGTCATGTACCTAAAGATATCATTGTGAAGATATCTAAGGTGGAATAAATGTGACAGTGCCTAGGAAAAGGGACCATTTCCATAAAAAAATGAAAAATGAGTTATTCATACCACTGTGTAGAGCACTTCTTATGGAGTATTTTGATACCAAGTTTATAGGCAGACGCTGCTTGGTTCACTAATTAATATACGAGCGGCAATCTGACCAACTTGAGCACAGTTATTTCAAGAAAACTGCGATTAAAACTTCTTATTCAATTTCTCGTGGAGTTAATGTTGAATTCCGTAATCTAACCGGAAGTCCGCGTTACGGGTTACGTAAGACTGTTACTTATGCTTGGAAAATGGCGGCGATCAGCTGAACGGCAGTAAGTTATAGTTGGGGCCGCTTACTTCATGAGGAAGGCCTTACTCAGTTTAGACCCTACATTGTGTAAGATTGCTAGACAGGTATGGCTTTAAATAGCACTAGATCTGTATAGACATAATTTTGCAGGCCGTTTTGTGTTTCTTCTTTTCTTTTTTTTTTCTGTTTCCAACAGTTTGATAGTTACACAAAGTCATGGTAACTATAATACAGTCACTCTTTTAGAAATGATCAACTAGCTTGGTTTGTTAGTTCACTGGCTAGCTAAATTTAGGATTATATTTGTGTTGCAGCCAGCTTGTTGCCTATTTTGGAACAAATGAACAATAGGAATCTCTTTTAATCAATGAACAAAAATGATGGACTTTCAAAATGTGTTGCCTTCTCTTGTTGCAGTGTGACAGAAGTCCTCATCATCACTGAAACCTTTGTCCAGTCAGAGACTTGCTGATTCTTCTAGAGTCTTCACAAAAATAGTCCCAGGAGTCTCCAGGTCTGCAGACTCCAACTACAAGACTCCATAAATAGCAACATCAACCTATACAGCTTGATTATTCACATTTATTTTTTCTATTCTGTTGCTGCAATGCTATAACAAAAACTTATAAGAATTTACCCGCGATTGTCCGAGGTAGGGATAATTTGTTGCTAGGCAACAAATTGAATTCGCCCACGATTTTCAATTACTCGCGGGTTGGATTTCTGTGCACGCAAGGAAGGTCAAAATAGAGAGTAAAAGGTGACTGTGTTTAAACGGGGCGCTCGGACCTTTAACAACGGTTTGAGCCACTCAAATTTGGTGTCAGTGTAGCTAAAGGATAGGAGATACCTGTGGGCCAATAAAAAGAAAACCAAAAAAATAAAGTTTTTGGTGGTATTTGGGCTTTACTGTACATTTATGATTTTACGGAAATGGTCCCTTTTCCTAGGCACTGTCACAAATATATGTATATATAATATTATATATAATTATTATATTATATATAATACTTATTACATGAGTCAGAGTGTGATATGGCGAAATATTTCACGAGCAGGCTAATTTATTTTCACAAGCCAGAGGCCGAGTAAAATAAAGCCTGAGAGTAAAATATCTTGCCATAACACTCTGACAAGTGTAATAAGTGGTTTATTCCACACTAGATATCTTCACTACTGTAGTTAGTACTAGAGAAAGGGTAACACACAGCCTAAAGTTGGTTGTAGGGGCTACCCACACCCCCAGCTGATATTTCAGCAGCTGCTCTAACCCTGTTGAGCAGGGTAAAGAGCAGGATACATCAGAGGAAGGTAGCTGTAAAACTGAGTTGAAAAGTTTGGTGGTTGCTATAACTACAGGGGCAATGATCTTGCACAGTATACCTTGAAATAACAGGGTGAAGGGGCATGTACCTAAAAATATCATTGTGAAGATATCTAGGATGAAATAATTTTATTCCACCCTAGATATCTTTACAATGATATAATTGATATAATTTTAATTGATATAATTTTAATTGATATAATTTTATTCCACCCTAGATATCTTCACAATGATATTTTTAGGTACCTTTTCAATTTTCTCTGTTTTACAGCTACCTTCCTCTGGTATACCCTGCTCTTTACCCTGCTCAACAGGGTTAGAGCAGCTGCTAAAATATCAGCTGGGGGTGTGGGTAGCCCCTAACCAACTTTAGGCTGTGAGTTACCCTTCATCTAGTACTAACTACAGTAGTGAAGATATCTAGTGTGGAATAAACCACTTATTACACTTGTCAGAGTGTTATGGCAAGATATTTCACTCTCAGGCTTTATTTTCACTCGTCTCTGGCTCGTGAAAATAAATTAGCCTGCTCGTGAAATATTTCGCCATATCACACTCTGACTCATGTAATAAGTATTATAATATATATAGCTCTATTGATATAAATACTGTCTCCAGAAAAGCTAGAAATATCCAGTGTGGACACACACTGGTAGATTCAATGTGAAGCTCCAATTACAGTACGTGCAGCATAAATCAAAACTACCACAGGCAGCAAGAACTATAGGTGCAAATGGGTGTTACCCACAGTGCAAAAGTTATGATAGTACAGCCAAATATTACTAGTTTCACTAGTTTTTTTCTGAAATAATATCAAGCTAACATTTCTGGCACATTAAAGGGACTATTTTGATGTCTTTTTCAATACTCGGGAGGCCATGGTCTTCAAGATCCACTATTTTATTGATAGAATGACTGACTAACTAATTGACCGACTGACTGACTTAGTGACAAAGTGAATAATATAACCTTCACACACATGTGCATTGAGGATTAACAATAACAAGTACCACCTAAACATTGCTTAAAAATACAAGATGAAAGAAAAGGGGGAATAATACTTATAGAGTAAAATTAGATCAAAACATAGAATTATTAAAGCAATGTTGCATTGTTTAACCCACACATAGACCAATCCTTACATTTATTAACCACTATTATATTGTATGTGCTCAGTATTATTAGTATGTAAAATGAACTTACTTAATATGACCTTTAGCTGCTGCAAGATGCATTGGAGTCTGCCCATCTTTGTTCCTTGCTTCTCTTCTTATTGAATTATGTTTGATAAGAATTTCAACACATTCACTGTATCCTCTTTCAGCAGCTAATAATAATGGAGTATTAGCTTCTTTGTCAGTAGCATTGATAATTTCTCGGCATTGCTATAATAAGTAAGTCAGAAGCCATCAAGAACAGATTATACTTGTTATTATTATATACTTCAGCATCATTAGCAAGTGAACGAGTTCACATTTATTCTATTGTTTCTACTAGAAGATTATGCTCAATTGAATTACTATTTTAGCTTACAATTTCCACAGAATAAAAAAAATGTATGGCATTCTTTATTATTTACTTTACAGTATTTGTAATTTTCTTAAAGATCTGTAGTTAACATATTTATACTCCAAATAAAATAAATATTTATGAATTTTTTGTTAACTTGTTAAGCAATTGGCAGAAGTAGTGGTTTATAGCATATACAAAAGTCGCACTATTTTTGAAACTTAATGTAAAATTAATATTTTCTTGACTACTGATAGAAATAAGTCAAATAATTGGGAAAGTGTAATACTGTGGGCATTAGCTATAAACAAAGAATACTGCAAAATTCATTATAACAAGAATTACTAAATATGACTAAACTACCATCTAACCAATTTCATTCCTGATTCTTTAAACAGTTGCAAATATAAATTAAAATGTATTAAAATAACAACAATAATATAATTATATAATAATAGGAAATTTTCTATTTTTTAACAGCCAATATTTTAATTATAACTTAACCCGACATTTCAACTTCTTGCCGAAGTCCATTTCAGGGGTCAACTGAGGTCGAACTCTCCGCGGTGATATAATAACACAAAATAAACAGAAGATTTCTGGAGGGCATGCTTACTGTTTATTATATCCTGGAGGGTTATTTGCACGCAGCATGGACAGCCAGCATCCTGGAAGCGCTAAACCTATGTCTCTATTAAACTTGTTGTTGTCAGGTGTCATCTGTATGTGTAGAGCTTCCTTGATCTTCAAGGCTCTGTCTACAACTTTTACCTTTTCCCATTTAATGGGGTGATGCTGCTGCCAAGCATGTTCAGCAATGGCTGAAACCTTCTCATCACCTCTCTTACAAGCATCCTGATGTTCTTTTACTCTCTGCTCAAGCCTTCTAGTTGTTTCACATATGTATACTTTACCACAACTGCAGGGTATACTGTACACTATGGATGACTCTGTGGTAATAGGTATAGTATCTTTGACTTTAGTAAGATGTGATCTTAGTGTCTTACCCGACTTAAATGCTGTTTTGATGTCAAAGTCTCTACACTCTGAATGCTCTCACTCAATCCTGATATGTACGGAATAGTAAGTATCAAACCTTTCTCTTGCTCAGTATTTGTGTGATCGTTAGAAGGTAAATCTTTAGAGCCTGCCCTAATGGTTGCGTTGTCATAACCATTACACTTTGAAGTACTTTGTGTAGGTATGTTTCTCTTCTTCCTTCAAGTTTTCACTCATGTTAGTTACCCTCCTAGCTCTCTGATACAAGCATCTCACTACTCCTCTCCTTACATGATTAGGATGATGAGACTTAAAGTGAAGGTGTCCATCTGTGTGTGTAGGTTTTCTGTACACAGTGGATGTAAGCATACCATCACTCTCTCTCTTTAATAAGCAATCCAGAAAAAGTAGCTTACTATCTTCCTGTGATTCCATGGTAGATTTTATAGAAGGTCTTACAGAGTTTAAATGGTCCAACAAATGTTTTTCACTTCCTTTCTTAACTATGCAAAAGGTGTCATCTACATATCTCTTCCATAATACAGGTTTAACTGGAGCTGAATTTAAAGCTTCTTCCTCAAAGAATTCCATGTACAAGTTGGCCACCACTGCGGAAACAGGAGAACCCATGGCTGCTCCATCTACTTGTTCATAACAGTTCCCGTTGTACTTAAAGTAAGTTGACCTAAGGCAGACGTCTAATAATTCTGTGATGCACTCAGGAGATAAACATGTTCCCTCATCTAGACTCTCATCATTCTGGAGCTTATCTCAGAACACAGATACTGCCTCATCTATGGGAACATTGGTGAACAGGGAAGACACATCAAGACTCACCATCATTTCGTCAGATCTCAAGCATACATTATTAACTGTTTGCATGAAATATGTTGAATTCTTTATGTATGATTGTGTCTTACAAAACAATGGAGATATCATTTTAGACATGAACTTTGATAAATTGTAAGATGGTGATCCAATGCAGGAAACTATAGGTCCAAGTGGGATTCCTAACTTGTGTATCTTAGGAAGACCATAAAAAAGAGGTGGTCTACATCCAGTGGGTCTTAACCTGTTGTACAACATAGTAGTAATTTTACCTTCCCTTTCTAAGTTCTTTAATATACGACCTGTTTTAGTTTCCTGAGTCTTAATTGGATACTTCTTAACAAGTCTGTAAGTGCATGATTGTATTAACTGGGTGAGCTCAGAATGGTATTATTCCTTATTCATGAGGACTGTGGCTCTGCCTTTATCAGCTGGAAGAATGACAACATCAGACATATGTTTTAATTCACTTTTTTTAGCAGCATCACCCCATTAAATGGGAAGAGGAAAGAGTTGTAGACAGAGCCAGTAAGAATTGTGAGTTGAAGATCAAGGAAGCTCTACACATATAGATGACACCTGACAACAACAAGTTTAATAGAGACATAGGTTTAGCGCTTCCAGGATGCTGGCTGTCCATGCTGCGTGCAAATCACCCTCCAGGATATAATAAACAGTAAGCGTGCCCTCCAGAAAGCTTGCTGTTTATTTTGTGTTATTATATCACCGCGGAGAGTTCAACCTCAGTTGACCCCTGAAGAGGACTTCGGCAAGAAGTTGAAATGTCGGGTTAAGTTATAATTAAAATATTGGCTGTTAAAAAAGAGACAATTTCCTATTATTATAATTATTTCAGCCGAGAATGACTGAATCAAAAATATATATATATATATATATATATATATATAATATATATATATAAAGTAATATACTCAAATATAATAATTATAGAATACAAAAGCAATTAAGGTATACTTACATTAGCAATTTCTTTCTTTTGTAATATACTCTGAAAACGAAACACCAGAATATATTTATACTAGGTTTTTATACTAAACTTTTCAAGAAAATTTCAATTTTTGTAACTTTTTAAACATTAAGTGACAAATTAATACTATACATGAATGAAGGATCAAAGGTGCAAACCCTCAGCACTAGTTAGCTATTACTATAGGTGCCCACTTTTCTGAAAGAAAAATTGGCACAACCCACTCTAAATAAACATTTAAATTTGATATGATAAGAATAAGAGGTACTTCAATGGGATTTCACTTTATCAATTACTGCGGGAAGGTTCACAATGCCAAAAGGTATGGCTATCATTACTGCTACGAGAAATTATGCTACACGTGATGAACTGTAATCAAAAGATGCCCAAAAGACTGGTTTTTATGGTAGGTGAGTTAAAAATAGCAACAAACTTCATTTGCTGTGAACCCTTTAATAGTTTTTCCAACCGTTCAATTAGTAGCGCGTTCCTTGTTTTACAATCTTCGAGGCTATTGAGCTTCTGGAGAACAGTGAAGCCATTTTAGAGAAGAAGAAAGCAAGCATAGCATCATTATTTATTTTTCCAGGACTTTTGAACAGACAAATCAACATTACAATTTTTTATCTTGGTACTATTTTCATGAGACTCCCTAACAACTAATAGAAAGCTGTGGACCAAGTTATATGGGTTTGGTTCCCTAGCAACTAAGAACAAGGTTTCACACGTGGCTATGCTTTCTTAACTTTTATGCCTTCAGAAAAGAGGAATTCCCACTAGATAATGATTTAAGTCATTTAATTTTAATTTCGGCTTAGTTTTGAGAAAACAAGAGAAAAGGCAGACACTATGGTAAGTGCTGTTACCTACCATTTAGAATGACCCACGTTCATGTGAGTGTACAAATTTTACCGCGTTTGGTTCAGATTTGATAGTGTGTGTTCTGTAGTAACAGTAAGTGCTATACTCTTTATTTTTTGTCTGGTATTGGGAAGTCTCTGCTGTGTGCTTCTTTCTTTAATTGCAAGTATGCCTGTTCTCCAATAGGGTGCCCTAAGTGTTGTGTATAGTGCATGTCAAAGTCCAAATACTCCAGTGGCTATTGTTTTCTACCAAGCCAAAGTAAATAATAAAGTTAGAGAATGTCATGAATTCATAAGAAAAGTAACGTTATTTTGGTTGAACATTTTACATTTTAAGTTTTTGTTATAGTTTTTTGACAAAAAAATATTTCAAGATTAATTTTAATTGTATAGTTTTTCACTAGCAAAGACTACAATTTTAGTTTTAGTTTTGGTTTTTCCAATGTACTAATTTAAATTCTAGTTAGTTCTAGTTTTTTAAATTTACTAACTTCCACTTTAGTTTTAGTTTGTTTGTTTTTTTAGAATTTAATTTTTAATTCAAATTTTTTTTATTCAAGTCTTCAATTTTAGATAGTTTTTGTTTTTCAAATGCAGACTTCAATTTAGTTTTTGTATTACACAATTGTTAGCATTTTAAACTTTCTTTCTTAACAGGAGTACAATAATATATTTTTTTAAATAATTATTGTTGTATAGTATTCACAATCAACTCAAGCTTTGTTGTTGACTTTTTTAGTATAGCTACACTTTCATTTTAGTTCTATAGGCCCATTTTACCTGCTTCTAATTCCATGGATAGTTTATTAGTAATATATTTTAATTCCAGTCAAAGGTAAAATAATGACTCAGGTGAAAAAAACGATAGGGTAAAGGGTTTTGCTTCCTGGGATTACCACTTGTCATTCGTCTTCTTTCAGTGTAATGTCACTATTAATGTTTAGCTATATTTTTAGTTTGATAAAAAAAAATTTAATTTTAGTTTATATTAATCAGCTCTATGACTTTTAGTTTTAGTTTTAGTTATCATCCTATGTGAAATTTAGTTCTGGTTAGTTTACTAAAATGTTCTAGGTGTAACTAAACTTAATATTAGTTTTAGTTTTAGTTAACCAAAACAACATTAAAGAAAAGTCATTAAAAATTGTAGGGCTGAGTGTCAAGCATGTAAAAGTTTCAGAAAATATGGATCAGTCCCAGGAGCATAGAATGGCTAATTCTAAGCATCATGCCCATTTAAAACTCCTGAAGAATCCTAGATATGCAAGCAGGCCAAAGTTATATGCCATAGTATACTCATAAATTGAGCAAACAATAATAGTTATAATAAGCTGAAAGTTCAAGAACTTATTAACAGTAGCGACTTCTTTTGCAATGTATTGCATTTTAACTAATGCTGAGAGTTTGCACTCTATGTGCTCTAGTTCATTATCCCTCAGAGTGCATGTGTGAGAGGGTTATAGTTGTCTTTTTGTCATTCATTCATTCAGATCTCAAAGATGGCAGACTTTTATGCCTTGAGAAAAGAGAAAGTCTGACTAGATGACGATTTAAGTCCCTTTAAATTGCCACTTTTTCAATTTTGGTTTAGTTTTTGAGAAAACGAGAGAAAAGGCAAACTACAGTGAGTGCCCACGCCCATTCAATCGTTTAGCTGCCATTTAGAATCATGCATACGCACATGAGCATACAAATTTTACCACCGGTTCAGATTTGTTGCTCGCATTCTGGTGTTTGGAAGTTTGTTCTACTGGATGTGTGCTTCTTTAATCAATTGTAAGTGTGCCTGCTCTCCAAACAATGTTTCGTAAGTGTTTGTGTAGCATGCATGTCAGAAAGTTGAAATGTTTTTGTGGCTTTTATTTTTCTACTAAGACAGGGTTAAATACTAAAGCCAGAGAATGCCATAAAGTCCTCAGAAAGTTTTAAAAACAGTATTGCTTAGTTTAAGCGAATCCAGAGATGCAAGCAGACCAATTTAAAATACCCTAGCTAAACAAGTCATAATTTATATTCATATATAGAACAAAACTATTTCTGTTAAAAGCTGAAAATTTAAGAACTTGGCAATTCAACAATAGTGACTTCTTTTGCATATTATTGCATTTTTTTAAAAACTAATGCTGAGGGTTTGCACTTTAGTTATCACGGAAAACATGAACAGTTGTCAACAGTAGTATATGCAAGCTTCACCACATCCTGTCCCCAAATGGTTGTCGGGTAAAGGGTCTAGCCGGCAAGACTATACCTATAATAGCATAACTCAAATTATTCACCCTTAATACTGTCTTGCTTTCTT
>WLWI01001408.1_pt1 | contig 20889 bp, 11 predicted proteins | sample 6701501 | NCBI WGS metagenome assembly WLWI01 (sample SAMN12718690, study PRJNA515312) | sponge metagenome | isolation source: marine sponge | host: Mycale hentscheli | place: New Zealand: South Island, Marlborough, Capsize Point | collected 2014-11-01 | reverse complement strand
TCAGTGGATTTTAGAGGACTTTTGATATGTTATACTAGAAGATCTCCTGTACCCTATCCAAGTAAAAAAAATTCTGTTGCAATTTGTTTGGGGTTGAGTTATAATTTTCTGTAGATTGACTGGACTACTGTTATTTATTCTATATACACAATTATTTATTGCCATGCAGCCTAGTTTGTATGTACTATTTATAAAAATTTAAAACCAAACTAGAGTACAGTAGAATGTCAGTTATCCGGACTGCGGTTATCCGGAAACGTCGGTCAACTGGACATAGAGAATGGCTACAGGCAGAGGAAAGAGTGGTGCTAAGCATTAAGGACAAGCTGGAAGTATGCTGCTTATCAAAAAAAGATAGTTGGAGGCTGCTTTTAACCTAAGAAGCAGCTGTATTAGTAAAACATGTACATTGGCTTACCCCCAACACTGACTTAGGTCAACCTCTCCACAGAGTTCAGTTATCAGGAATATTCACTTATCTGGACACCCTCCGGTCCCATTGTGTCGGATAACTGACATTCTACTGTAATAATTAAATAAGCTCACACAAGTCAAAATGTGTTGGTAAGTTAAGCAATGGAATTAATAATATGAATTTTCATATAATTGAAATACAATAGGTTTTAGTTTTATGTACGTCCATGTGATATTGTATTGTTATAATTATTAGTTAATACATTGATAGGCGAAAAATGCCGCCAAAGATGTAAATAATGCTAGCAGAGAATATGAAGAGATTGACACTAGTATATCTAGAGAGTCACTCAAAAGCATTGAAAATTATCAAGAAATGACCATGAGTAATTGTGTGGCTTATGGCGAAATCAGTGCATCAAAAATTGAAGAAAGTCAAATAGTTTTAGAAAGTAATGATTAAGAAACTGTTCAGTGAAACTTATAACTATTATTTGCACACAATTTTATAAGTCATGTTTTTAACAATTAAACACATCAATTTCTTACTTTGTAATTCATAATATTTGATTTTATCAGACAGAACTAACTAAATAATATTTTCAAATAAGTATATTGGGGTGTTCAGGGATTACCAGTAACCCTCCCTTTCACACCAGTCACTGTATAATCCAGCATAAATGTTTGTATTTCTGTACAATTGTGATGAAATGGGATAAACATGTTTCACTGAAGCTATAGAAATTTACATCAGCACACAAGAACATTTTGCACAATTTTGCACTGTAGGGAACAATTATCGTAAGTTTTAATTGGTCAATTGCTAATGTGTTCTGGAAATGAAAACAGAGATAATTATCAAGATTAAATTTTGCTATGTCTGAATAATACAATCAAGAAACTGCTTTTTGCACAGAAATAAATATGATAGTATGAAAGCAAAACTTTGTACAAATTTTCTCACTTTGCTTTTATTAGTTATTTAATATAAATTCACCTGAATACAAATTGGCTACTGTAAATTTTTGTGGATCCTTTAAATCACTGTAATGTTTACCAAATGCTTGTCTATATAAAAAGTATAAATATAACGCAATAATTGTATTAAACCAGCTAAATTTTAGTTATCATTCAATTACAGAATTAAAACAAACCCTATTGGCCTCAAGGTAATAATAGTATTGCTGCTCAGTATGGAAAGTTCACTGTAACAGTCAAAGATCAGAAAGAGTTGAGTGATTATGTTATGAGAAAGCTGGAGAAAGAAGAAAATAAAACCCATTATATATGTCACATTTTGTGACTTCATTATCACTCAGTTTCAGTGCCATTCCTAATTATATTTGTGCTATACTACTGTAGAACTAGTTGTAGAACTCATCACTTTATCTATTATACTGCCTGCTTGTCAGTTAATCTGTGATTCTCTGATAAAATAGAATTACATTAGTTTTGCTTTCTTAATAACTAACATTTAGTTACTATCATGTGACATCCAGTTATTGTCAAGTAATTGAGATCAGAAAATAAAATGGAAATAAACATGTTACTTAGTGACAATTATACTGTGGAAATAGTAGCTTAGGGACAGCCACTTTCACCTGTAAAAGCATGTCTTATTGGTTAAAATCCTTTCATTTTTTAGAGCCTGTGTTGTTGTAATGTTTTACTGGATTGTACAATATATATTTTGTTGTGTTAACCTCACTAGCTACTTACACATTTAAAAACATAACTGTGCAAATATAAGTCAATAACCACTTCGTGGATAAACATGTTTTTTTCCCAAAAATATTGTTTATGCCGATTTCCTCCTTAGGTATTTACTTTTTTGTTATAGTAATCACTTAAAAAGGTCATGGGATGTTCAAAACGTTGATGTTTATGAGTAATGGTACTAAATAGTGTACAGAGGATATTGACAAAAAGTAATTGCCATTTTGATTATGTACACGAGTCTTTAGTTAAGTGACACACAAAAACATGAGATACATTCACAACAAGGTTTCATTAGTAAAGTTATAGTAGCTAATTCTTACATGGAATACATTGTAGCCTTACCATAAAAATAGACTACAAAAGCACTTGGTAACCCTCATTAAGCGAAATTATATAGAGTTATTGATTTTTTTTATACGTTTGTTTATCAGTTGGTTATGCTCTACTCTTTGTATTATGATAATTCATTATTAATTAATAAGGTTTTAATTTATTCAGAGTGACGATTTAAGTTCTACTTTTTAATTTCAGGCCATTTTTGAGAAAACGTGAAGCAGTTAGCTCTAGCTAGCCATGCATTATTATAAAAGTTTCCCAACAGTTCAGGATTATTAAAAATCACTCAAAGTTAATACATCACATGTTCTCCAGATACATAGAAGAAAGGATGTCATCTGGTGAAACTAGTACTGTTATTATAACATGCCAGTGACTTTTATAATAATGTTTTATACTACATAAACAATTGGCCACAATTATTGTTTGTCATATAAAATTCCTTGTCAATAATTGTGACTGTATGGTTATTGAAGTCTCTGAGAAATAATGAGCACATGGCATATTAGATCCCAAATGGGTTGGTCCAAACATTATCACCAAGTTTCTTGGATGAAAATAGTTCACTAACTATAGAGCTTGAAAAAAGATCATACTAAAACATAAGCATTTAAATAAATAGTGCAAATTTAAGGCTCATCACTAGCATAGAACTTGAGTTGAAAATGAGCAGCTTACTGATGGCTCCCCACATATTCCTCTTCCTCCTGCTTCAACCACTCTACTTCTTTCTGCTAGGTTAGCCTATAGAGTTCTGCAGGAACTTCAAAAACCTTCACACGTCCTTCAATCAAGACTACTATGGGGTTCTTTACCTTTTCATCAGTGAAACCCCACACACCTGTAAAGTTCTATTATATCTATGCCTTCAAAATGGATGCATAAGAATTTTATGGCAATATTAGCCCCAAATAGTATCAATTAGCTGTCTCATGTACTATTAGGAGTCATCAACCATTATTATGATGGACAGTTGTCCTTTTGTGTTTTATTTTTGCTGCTGTTACAACAAAAATCTAATTCAGATAGTTTATTTCTTTAACCTCAGATATGAAATAATCATCCCTTTTATGTAGGATAAATCAGGATCAAACTGATTTGTACATAGTAGCTATTCTGGCAATAAGTGCAAAAATCCTACCATAAAAACTAGCAAGATATTAGTCAATGGATATTTTCAGTCTAAGTATTTGATTTGGCTAAATTTCATAGTTCCATTATGTACAATAGATCTACTCCCACTCTTTAGAAATAAAAGTACACACTTTAGCAAAATATTTTTTGGTCAGGCAGACCGAATGTATGTGTCACTGAGTATACTTATTACTGCCTAGCTTAATTTTATATGCTATCTCTTTTAACACAAAAGTTTGGAATCATCCTTATGCTGGCTCTATCACTACAAGAAATAACAACTCTGCCTTCAAAAACTTGTAGATGGCTATCGTAATAATCAAATATTTATCAAACCAGATTTAGTTCTCTTTAGTTCAAAAGGTTCACTCTTGTTAAAAATACTACCATTAAAAATTGTAACAACCAAAGAAGCCCAAACATGTAATCGTCATAGTGAGTATATGAGTATTATGTATAGTAATTATTAATTTTACTGTAGAACAAGGATCCCCACAACAATTACATTCTCCTAAATTATTTTGTTTTTCTATACATTATGTGTTTTAATCTGTGCAAAATTCAGACTAATAGTCCAGGTGATGTGACCTTGTTGCACTACCTTGGCTGGCTAGATCATGGAGTTCCAGCCAATGCCATCTCTATGATTAACTTCATTAGACGTGTGCGCCAAACTCATCCTTATAGCAATATTTTAGAATTAAATCTATTTTAAATATTTTAAAATAGATTTATAATATTTCCAGCCTCTTATTAAGTAAAAGTTTTATTGTACATAATTTAATGATATAATTATCACATTATTGAGATAAATAGATAGCAATCTGTAGTTGAACCCTCTTTATCAATAAATGACAGCCTAGAGATGAAAAAAGATGATGTTAATAATTACTTCAAGTTTCACTTATTTAAATAGCATAACAATAAAAATAATAAAGTTTATTGTCTTTTTACTTGTTTGTCCTACTTGTTTTAGTTTTGAACTAGACATTATAAAAAAACCTTGTTAAACAGTATATTATGTATTTTAGGTTAATCGTACTTTTTTTTAGTTGACAGACATGCTTTTTTGTTGATTTATAAAACATCTGGTTCTCAAAAACACTGAATGTAAAAATGACAAAGTTATGAATCGAGTAATTTTGTTATTGTCTATTATTATGGTGTTTTCTGACTAGCTGTTTCTGTATTTCATATTACGTGAATGTGTATTTCAGTATGGTCACGTTTTCATAAGCATCTATGAGGTTACATTGGTAAAATGAAATGTCCTTGTTGAAAAAAAAAGATTACAGAAATCGCTATAGCTAGAAACATCAGTAAAAGGTATAGCTGTATATAATTATATTACCGTCAAAATAGTTATTGAAGCAATATCTTTAGCCTAAATTTATTCTGATTACATTTACCTAAAATATTTCTTCATTTGCTGAACACAATATTTTCAATAAAAACATTTTTTTGGCATCAAAACACTACTAATCAAGTATGAGCCCAAATGTGTTAAAATAAAATATATAGTGTAATGAAATTTGTGCATATTTGACTACTTCATATGCTAGCTATTTATATGGAGTTTGTTTTACTACATGTATGATAGTGTAATGCAATATATTGCATCATTCTGTAGGCTCAATAATGTGTTCATCCATAATGCTTTGGATGAGTTACTGACTTGTGGAGATACTGAAATAGCTGCTGCTAATAATATGAGGATTGCCATTGGAAGACTGAGTAGACCAATAGAGGATTTTTCAAGACTCAACAAGTTAAAACTCACCAATAGCATTAAATATCACTTACATTTATGAAGAATATTGTAGAAAATCATTGCAGTACATATTTATTTTTTAAATATAATTTAAGCCTATATATATAATTATGTTCCAATATTTATAGTTGACAGAAATGATAGCTTGCTGACTGTTGTACGTTTAGTAGGATATGAATTGATATGGATTGTTATAGTCCCACTATATTAAATTCTACTCACTCTCTCTCAGCTTGTAAAAAATAATTACACATGGTCTAAAATATTTTGCCATATTTTATGCTTACTTGTGCAATAAGTATTGTAAATATTTTTTTTATTATGTTTTGGTATTTTTTGTCAATGTTTTAGATACTGACTCAAGTAACAAATGAGATACAGGGTTTGGACTTCAGTCAGGCTGAGGCCAATAGAGACAAGAATCGCTACAATGACAAAATTCCTTGCAAGTGTCAAATGCAAATTTTTCTTTCATTTATGTTTTTTGTGTTCTCATTTAACAACCTAACTTAATTTGTGGAAATGTGATATGATAGACTAGTTGAAAATAGTATTGATTGGAAACTTGAACAGAATAATGGCAGAGAACCTGGAAAGGCAAATTATTTATTTTATATAGTGCATTTCATTAAACTGTAAACATTATAATGTCATATTTGATCAGGGTTATTGTCAGAAAAGAACATACATAGCTACTCAAGGACCCCTCCCCCATACTGTCAATGACTTCTGGAGGATGATCTGGGAACAACAGTGTAGATGTATTGTCATGCTTTCCAAAACAGAAGAAAATGAACAGCTAAGATAGTTAAAAGTACATGTATTTGAGCAAAAGTATGAGTGATTGTAGTACTATTATTCTTAATTTGGAATAAATTGAAGGCACTATTCTATCACTGGGTAAAATTGAGTGTGTCATGAAAACTTCAATCTTTCAAGCATTGTTTCAATTTAAATGTTCTTGAAATTTAATGATATATTTAAGTAAGAAAACATGAATTAAACTTTACATAGTCTTTGTTGGTGTAAAACATTAATAATCAGATTCAAACACTTCTTAAGTATTATAATATCAATTATTTTGAAACTTAATACTTTATTATCCCTTAATTATGGCTCCTTTCCAAATGATTTTTGTGAACACCTAGAAACATTTTGACAGCACATATTTAATAGTCTGTAAATAATGCAGCAAAAGGTATTACATAAGTAAAATTGAAGAGCAGCTTTAAATTCTAGGTTGGATATGTTTAGTTGCTCAATCCACTGGTAGCTGAAGTTAGGAGTCCTGGACTATATTCCCCATTGAAGACTAAGAAAATTCACATTTTAACTTAGCTATTGTTTCGATTCCGTTGATTGAGAAACATCCATTAGATGACTTCTTTGACTGTAGGTTTTGATATACAACCTGCACAAAAAATATATATATTTAGTGTAAAGCTAGGGCTTGAGTCGCGTTATTGTTTATACTCGTCTTTTTCTTTCTTGATATACAACCTGCATCAAAACTATATATTATTTAGTGTAAAGCTAGGGCTTGAGTCGCGTTATTGTCTATACTCGTCTTTTTTTTCTTGATATACAACCTGCACAAAAAATATATATATTTAGTGTAAAGCTAGAGCTTGAGTCGCGTTATTGTTTATACTCGTCTTTTTCTTTCATTTTGTGTATGCTTCAGTTTAAGTAAAAATGTATTTAGCAACAACAACATTTATTTTCATCCTAGCATCTGTTAGGTAACAACAAGTACAACTTACTTAAAATGTATGTATACATCAGTAATAACATTACCAAAAAAACAGGGTCAGTTTAGACTTTGAAAGAACCTTTAAGAAAAAACATTTATTGAGCAAAAGACTTTTCCACTGAGACTACCATAACTGTTCTGTTTGCAGAGAGTATCTTGCTTCTACCACAATAGTGAATGAGCCCACCATGTTATTATAATTATACTAGTTTTTTTGTTATTAGATATGAGTTACTGAGCTCATAGGTATGAACCACTAAAATGTATATAGAATTAATCATAGAAAGATTTGTGCCTATTTTATATGCTATGTACCTAAAGTGTGCTTTCAATAACATAGTATATCTTTTTAATTATTTGGCTAGTGTAAAATTATATAAATGTATTATAGTACAATGGAATTGAATATAATGCAACAGCGTTAACCATTTAAATATTGTATATGTAATTTTTTAATGCATTTGGCAGGAAGAAAGCCATCACTATTGGCCTCTAGGAAAAAATGTTTCCACTCAGTATGGAAAATTAACTGTAACAGTCAATGACCAAAGGGAGTTTAGTGATTATGTTTTGGGAAAGCTGAAGATAGTTGTGAATCAAACTCAAACACCAGTCAATTCTTCTGACTTGATTGTCACTCAGTTTCAATACCTGAAGTGGCAGGAAGATGCCATTCCTAGTTCTACTTCTGCTGTATTGGAAATAGCCAACCTGGTTCAAAAAGTGCAAATAAGCCCTGGTAACAGACCAATTGTTGTCATGTGCAAGTGAGTCGGACAAAGAACAGCATTACTTATAGTAATTAGTTCCTATTATCAAATAATTAATAATCAAAGGTGTATTTGTAATTGGAGTTAATTGTTCAAAATTTTTTCTGTTGTTTGTGTCAATCTCTCAGTAATTCTATATTAGTTTTGCCATATAAATCCTTACCTAATTGCTCCGCGGGGAAGGGTCTTGTGACTCTAATGTACCCGTTTGGTATCTTTCCCCAGAATTCCAGGGGAAAGTATATTATTGTGTATTTCTTACGTGAAGTTTAATTGTGAGTGGGTGGCTATATAATTTGTGTACAATATTTTTAGCCAGTCTCACCACTGCAATTAGTTGTATGAGCTCCGAACTGAAAAATGTCCTGAAATAAATAGAAAGTTTAGAAAGACAATTTAAGTCAAAGATTTGCTCAATTTGCCTTTCGAGCTGAATTCTCAGCAAATTGAAAATATTCTAAGCTTGAATGACATCTTTGTGTGTTACTGTTCCCACAAGCTGTGCAAAAAACACTATGCTATATTTTTGTTCTAACTGTTCTTAATGTTATCTCTGCAGCAATAGCAGCACACTGCTGGCATAGCCTCAGCTAGAACATCCATGATCCAGCTTGCAAAATTTTAATGCAGAATAATAAGAGAAACCACAAGGTTTAATTGCGTTACACTATTATCGTTTGGGTCACCAGACCCTCCTGTTTTTTTTTTTTTCATGGAGGGACTGCACACGCCAGATCAATTCAGCTATTCACGAATCATGAACAGATGCTTTAATCATTATCATGAGACTTCGATAGATCTTGTAGATCTTAGAGAACATACGAAATACTCCTGCTTTTTTAGTGACAATTCTACGGACATAAGCTCAATATATTCTAAATGTAAAATCTCAGATAGTTCAGAAAAAAGAGAGCAGGAGAGGTAAATTTATGTAACCTTAACCAATTGTTTAGAGAATGATAACTGAGCAAGATAACTTGTGCTACTGCATTCTTACTTTGCAATACATCAAGCACCACTATGTGGCAGAGTACTTGCCAGTATTGACACAGTTTAAAAAATTCTATATTATGCCAGCGGCATCAGTGTAGCATATACGGTCATGTTCACACCACGAATTTTACACAAATGAGTATTAGTATAGTTACTTGCCTTGAAAGTCTGCTCCTGCAGACTAGTATTAAGATAATTCTTTCATAGATTCTTTCTAGCATGTGCATAGTAAGAAATTAGCTTTAGACCAATTTAGTTTATACAGGTATTCATAAGAAAATAAATTAGGAACAAAAATTGATCTAGGTTTGTTTATGATATGATTTACTAGGGAATGGTATTTCCCTCAATGTGTTTCATTACACTGTGTTGTTGCTGTTTCGTGCATCTGGAGTACTCCATACTACGATGTATGAGCTGGTTCCAGCTCAGCAGAGAATAAACTAATTTAGAATGTACAATCAAGTTTGACAATTACAACAGCTGAGTGCTATTATAAGTAAGCTCAATCTAGACGTATAAACTTTAGTTTAGGGTGGGAAAGAAAATGTCTAAAATTAACACAATCACTTAAGCCATCAGTCATATTTGTTCAAAGTCATTATTCTGGGATCTAGGGATATCCCTCGCATAAATCAGTTCTAACTGACCCTACAAGTTGTCCATGTGGTAGAATTACTGACTACTGTAAACTTCGGGCATGTGAACTGAGGTATATTAATGTACGAGCTAATTCTTGCAGTTTCTCTAGTCTCCTTCAGTAATAACAAACAATGAAGGTAACAAATACTTTTTAAATATTATTGCTAGCTCTTACTACCTTTTTGTGGCTTTACACAAACTTCAGCAGTTCATTTAATGCAAGCCTCTTGCATTCTATTCTGTAAATACTTGAGTTTTCTTAATGCTCATCATGCCAGTAATTATGTTCTTGAAACCGGTTTTTATGCTCACATTATAGAAATAGTTCAAAGTGTTTACCTCAACTACCTTCACAACTGTAAAAAAAATCCCTGTATACATGACTAATCTGAACCCTGATGTGGCCGTTGATATGTGAGTTGCTGATCTCAGGCAATAGAGCTGGGTCTTACTGAAAATGATATTGGAACCTTCAAATGAAATTGCCAACATGGACCATATTTAGTGATCTCAATATTAAAATAAGAAGTTCTTTCTGGAAGACTACATTACACTGTCATTGTAACAGTACTAAATTAATCATTATTTTTTATTTGACCAAAACCTACAATTACATTAATTATACTAGTATTGGTGAAATCACTTACAAAATTACAAAAATTATGCGGGCATAATTCGCCAACCCCAATAGCCTGTAGCTTTCAATGCCTCAGAAAACTTGTGGCTGAAAGTGCTGAATCAGCAGTCTAAATACGCAACACTTGAATACTACAATCAGTACAATAAAAACATTCCTAGTTATTACTATGCAATACGAAACTATTACCTTACTTGTATTTTAATAGCATGTCCCAAAATGTATGATCTAAATTACTTCAGATCCCAGATGAGAATGAATATTTTGAAGACCAAGGCAGTAGTAGTAGTACAACATCAATGAATAATAATAATAATAATGATCATGAGAAAGTAGGGGCAAAATATTTACATTGCTGAGGTTCTGTGAACAAGAAGAACATACACATATGTATTACAATATTTTTCTGACTCAAAATTCGATCACTGCGTGCCATAGATTGAGGACGTCAGCTAAGTAGTCTGGGCTGACTAGTTCCAATAGGTATATTAGGTGCCCAAGATTGGTTACTTAGTCAATCTAGCGAACCTGTAACTGGAACGCCTGATGCCAAGTATTCCTGCAACTCCAGTATCACGAAAAAATAACAACCACTGTTAGAAAATTTCAACCGTTTGCGGTTTGTTATCATTGTTTTTAATGCTGCCGTTACTTAAAAGAGGGTGGGTCACGTATCGGAGAACAGTCAAGAGAAGGAGAGCGAGATGACTGGCGTGTTGATGGTTGCCTTTTTCTTGGCTAATTTATTCCTTTTGTACCAAGTAAATGGACAAAGTAAGTTTGTTTAAATTGTGGGTTGCTGGTTTAACTAGCTAGATAGCTTCGTGGCACAAAATGTTACTGATAAGTACACGTTGGTGTCAATGGGAGCTGGAACTGCGGGACTGCAGAGAAGGCCTCTCCGCTTTGTGTCCAAAATAGGTAATGGTTGTTAGGATAATATTCAGGGAGTAAATCATAGTGCTAAGCCACTTGGAATCACTTGAGAATAACTATCTAAATCTTAACCACTTGATAGTACATATTTTACATTTACAGCTTATTTTGTTGGAAAATATTGTTAGAGTTAACTGTCGCCAAGTGTCTTTGAAAAATAATCATGCAATAGCATTTTGACTTATAGTTTTCCATTATTATATATTATATACATATATATAATATATATATATAATTGTATTATTATAATAGTATTTCCTCACACACACCATACCTGTTGTTTTATTTTCAAACCTTGACATCGTGCACAGTCTATTTGTGGCTGCTTGTCGTTCACCTTCAAGCTAACGGCGATCATTATGTTGTACATATAGCATGGATTGGGCAGTGTTAGCAGTTGAAAATGGCAAGAAGTTAAATATTTTAGCGGTAGCTAGTTTAGCTAAATTGTTAGTGACTCATCCAATCACACATTAATCCTCCACTTACTCATCCATCCAGTATAGGATCTATGTCAGCAAAGTTGGATCAGATAAACAAGCAGCTTAGAGTAGTGTGATTTTGTGATTCAGTTAATTTCTGGTATCAAAGCAGTAATCAACACATTATACACTAATTTACGATTTTGTTTCAGTTGTCAATGGACACTTTTCAGGCAGTGTAATAATATTCGGACTTTGTTTTCAATATTTTTTTGCCCTTGTTTTATGGTTCAATAGATTAACATGCAAGCATTACGAAGCACAACACAATTAGGAATGCACAAATTAGCTAATTGCAAGTGTAAGTAGACATATAGTATAGAGTATAAATGGTATAGTTTAACAGAGTTTTATAGTATCATTCTTATCTAACTCTATTCCTTTGTTTGTTACATTTGTGCATATTTCCTTATATAAAACAATAATTTTTATATTAAGATGTACTACTGTAAAATCAATATTACTAACATGAAAAAAATGATGTTATTAAAGTTAACAAACAATTAGAAAGCGACTTTTTAGTTCCACAGTTTCACACCTTGAGTTTTATGAGTCCCAAGTAAATTGTCTAGTGTTGTGCTTAGTGAAGTCAAACCTATTGATTAACTGACTGGAACTCTACTGCACATCAGTTTAAGAGAAGTAGGCTTTACGACCTCTCACCAGTAGTTTTCTAGAAGTCCCTTATAGTGTTCAACCAACAAAACATTGTAATAGAAAGTAATTCAGTCATTATATTAAGCTCTGTTCTGCTTAGCTTGTTTCTCATTTAAGAGAATACATGAATATATGAAAGTGAATTAATTTATAAATGAGTTTAATTTTCAGCTAATTAATATAAATCTATAATTTTAAATATTGTGTTACTACTTGATAGTATATAATTGTGTTGAAGCATGCACGTCTATAGTTAATTATGTAAGAAAACTTCATTCTTAAACTCTAATTGTAGAATATATAAAATAGACATTTCAAACACAAGATAATTAATAAAATCAATGATTTGTTATTGTCTACATTATTTAAAGCAAGAGTTTGCATATAAAAGGTCGTAGCCAAGAGTGGAAATAAGTGGTTGCCAGTTTCATCACCAACTTCCTTGAGAACATTCTATAGAATACATTACAGCAACGTACTAAACAAAAGTAAGAAAAAGGGCATGAGCACCTTAGCAGTAAGGGAAAAAATGTGAACAAAATAGCGGGCTAAACTGTATAAATATTTATTTAAAAGAATACATTATGGCTACATTTATAATCTACGAAATATAATGTATTATTTCATAATTTGAATATCCCTAATATTCAGCTCCATCGACTGGTTTATATTTCATATTAAATGATGAAATTTATCTTCCTGGAGCATCTGTTCTTCTCAGTGACATTGGGAGTGAATCAGAAGGCTGTGGTACTGGATCTACATTGAGATGTATCACTACTAATGTCAACATTGGTTGCTGTAGAGGACACGATAACGATACCAATCCTGTTCCATATGGAGGGCGTGTTGGAGAATGGCTATATCCTAATAGTTCTATAATTCCTCGTCCAGGAAATGCCACAAATTTCAGTAGGAGAGGGTATTTTCAGGAAGTGCGTCTGACTGTGGAGTCTGGTAGATCTGCAGGACGACCAGGAATGTACACATGTACTGTTCCAGACGGTGTTACAGGAGATGATATAACTGCCACGATCATGCTAGTTTCGAGTAAGTACTAGTAAAGTCCATGTTAGGGTTATTAAATGAGTTCATTTGTACAAATGTGTGCATATATATTTGTCTAAAGCATTAACAGTGGTATATACATACAATTTCTTATTCTTGTTCTTGCATTTCTGTACTTTATATGCCACAACTCAAGGAATATATATAATATTAAATATTTAAGTTTAAGTATGTGATTTTTCAGCTATAGCGTGCTCCATAACTTTAAAGTTTAAGTTCAAATGTAAAAAAATAATAAACACACGTATGATTGAGCCCAATCTTAATAGTATTGACTCAGTTAGATAATCCTAGATTGGGCTGGCGGCATCAGTGTAGCTGATACGGTCATAGCCATACCACGGTTTTTACACAGATGAATAATAGTACTGACCTGTAGACTTGTAGCTAGATATTTCTTTCATAGAATATTTCTAGTATGAGTCTAAATAAGAATTTAGCTTTAGAACCCTTTAGTTTTCCTAGGTATTCATATGAAAATATTTACGAACAAAGGTTGATCTAGGCTTATTAATGATAGGCAGGACTGGGGTATGTTATTTCTCAGAATTTTTTTGGTTTCGTTATATTGTGTTGTTGCAGTTTTGTGCACCTGGACTACTGCAAATATTTTGCATCAGACTATTTAATACATAATTTTGGACTATCAAACAAAAATATAACTTAAAATTAATGAATAGGATGTGTCCCATACTATTTATGAGCTGGCTCTGGCTTAGCAGAGAATAAACTAATTTAGAATGTACAGTCAAGTTTGACAATAAGAAACAGCTGAGTGCTATTATAAGCAAACTTGGGAGGGAAACAAGACATTGAAAACTAACACAATCACTTGAACCATCAATCTTAGTTGTCTATGAATGTAGCTACTGACAAGTTATCTTTATCTTTTTTTTAAACACAAGTAGGACTATAATAATTTATTTATTTCAAAATTATTTATTCTGGGATCTAGAAATATCCCTTACATTTTGTCTAACTGTATGATAACTTTCCCCATACCATCATAAAACCATGCCAACCACATTACTTTTGTAAACTGCAGCACAATTATGGGCAGCAACTTCACAAATACTAAAGCATAACTTAATTACCATAAGAATAAATGAACTTGATAATGATGCAAAATTTAAAAAATAGCTCTTGGGCTCTTGATAATTACTTCACTATAGTATGTCCAAGTTGAGTTGGCCAGAAAAAAACTTAAATAACTTTTGAACGGAAACAGCTACGCATCCGGGGTTTGCACCATTAGAAAGCTCGCGCCTAAGCGGTTAAAAATATTTCCTCAGTATACTCCAAAACAGGAGAGAAAGTGCTATTCCAAAACTCAATACAAAAGTCTATGGGAAAAGAAAATACCACAGGTTTCACGCTCAAAACGCGCCCGCTTTTAGTCACGCGGTACGGCTCAATTTTTCATGCGGACTGTCTTCATAAGAATTTGTAAACAATGATCGGCTTCTTCTCTGATTGCTGTGTTTCTAACTTTGTATCGTGATTAGCTTAGGTTGCTAGTGTGGAAAAAGGATAGTCGGAGCGTCCTGTTGTCGCTGAGGGTACAGGACCACCTGATAGGATGTAGGTAAGATTATTTTGTCTACCTGTTCAATAACAAATGCCATATAGCCAATACATTTCAGAGTGATATAGCTATCATTTAGCTAGCAACCTGTGATATAGCCACACTTAAGCTTTTTGGTTATATTTAATTTGTGTGCTTGTCAAAAAGCTGTGTTTATGCCAATTCCTTTTTCTTCACTACTAGATGCAGTTTATTGTAAGGATTAGGACCAACTCAGGCTGTACTCCACCTTCAACTCGGATCGCAACTATATTTTGTATGTGTGTACTACTTAAATTGTATAATCTCATCAATTTTCACATATATAATATTATAAATAAATGAAACAATTGATAATTTTATTCAACAAAAAAGTCTAATAACTTTAGCTACAAGTTAACAGTGCTGTACTGCTGAATCCTAAGAATATCAGAATATTTGTTGGGACACAGTAGATAGAATCGACTGTTTTTAATCTCATCTCTTTAGAAGAGCGCCTCACCAGTTTGCGTTTTCCATCTGCTGTACATTATCTGCGCATAAGAAACATAAATATAGTTGAAAACAGACGAGATGAGCTGTACGACGCCCGAAAAACTCCATAAACTTCACAAAATTTCTTTCTTACGATAGAATTTTTCATGTGCAACGTTGACGTTTGCAAACTTAATTGACTTGGATTCACATGACTAAAATGCTTCCGGTACTAAATGCATTTCACTTTTACTGTGCTTGTGGTCGTGCCAACTCAACTTGGACATACTATAGTATATCATATGATGTATAATCGTTACAAAAATTTCCTGATTCATGAAAGGACTGATTTGTTGTAGTTAATGTAGAAGTGTATGTTATTTATAGCTGCTGTTGTAAGCATTAAGAAGCCTTTTTCATTTCATAAATAGCAACATCAATGGAAAATTGCTCACTTACAATTGCAGTTGATGCCAACTATTAATCATTATAATGATCAGCATGCCTATTTAAAGCTGATATTAATATTAAAGTTTAACTATTTTAAAGTTTGGTTTATGATGTTTACTTACAAAGCAATATTGAAGTAAAATAATTAATCATACATGGTAATGTAGTGTCCTTAATACATAATTAAGCATAGAATACATTAGCTACTCATGTGAAATTACTTGTTGTCATTGATATTAGGTAGCCAAGTAGCTTAAAAATACTTAATCCTGCGGCTCCATCCTACTCCAAAGGAATATCACCTCGCCTCAACCCATGGTCCCATTCCTGCTGCAGGCTCGGTGACATATTGATTCTACTTACCCAATTCCCATAGCTACCTCCCAGTACCCCACATCTATTACTACCCCCTATATACTTCCGCAGCATTTCTGCTGAGTGGTTTGTCCAAGGTGCCCCGCCCCATGTAATTGTCCCAAGCCAGCCCACCCCCGGACCAACTGTGCTGGCTTGGGACTATTACATGGGGCGGGGCAGATACCCCATTTAATCCCGCCAAAGGAAGAATGACAAAGACCCCGGGCCAGTAAATGGAAGGCAACGGGAGGGCTTCCGGCCGCCCAGACCAGCACAAACCATAAAAAACCACAACCAGCCAACCCTGATTTACGTAAAATATCAAGGAGGAAGAACAATTGTAAACTCACAACAAACTAAGGTGACAGTAATGATATAAGAGAAACAGTGATTCAGCAGGTGGCATCATCAACATAATAATGGTAGAGTATGTAGCTAGCTGCTGCCTTGGAATCCTGACATACTCTAAGTATGCTAGGCTTTGTCTTGATGATCGAGTCTTATATCCCGTGGGAAGTTGCTGTCGTGGCTGCCCCTATCCGGAAGCTATGACCAGCATAGCTAGCAGCCTGGACTCCGGCTGACTCTAGTGCCTGACGAACAGCTGCAACAAACCTCGGGCGCAACAGAGGTCAACCATCACAGTACTTGAACAGAGGGCCAGCATGCCGGCCTCGGACTAGCAAATAGGCTAGCATCACAGATACTGGACATAGATCCGAGGAGAGTTTCCAAATATGCAAGGTAATTCCCTGACAGAAGGGTTCTGTTTTAGACACCTTTAGCTTAACACTGAGCACCATTGGAGAGGCTGGGTCATCGACAGCCACGTCGCCCCATGCTAGATGGACAGAGGCATCAAAACTGGAGTCACTCGGCACTGTTAACTCGCCAGCCCTCATGAAACTAATAATGCCAAGCAGCAGGCTGCCCATAACATGACGAAGTCAGGGTTTGTTGTTCGACCATCCCAGGATGCCTTAATTGTGCACAGTAGTTGTGGAGTGATAGGGAGGCATTCTCAACTCGAGGCATTGTCTCCGCCCTGGGAACGATTCACACCTCTCATAACATAATGAAGTGGAGCTGAGGCAGAGCAGGCAAGAACGGGTCCCCTAAGCCCTCCTCAATATGCGGATGGCAAACTCCGGCCATGTAAGACTTGTTAGTCCGATGCCTAAACCCCACTTGTGCCACAAACTTGCACAAAACATCCTCCGTCGCTGGCACTGCTACCAGTCCGGCTAAGGAACAGAGCTTTAAATAGCGGCGTTAACCACAGGCATAAGCTTTGTTAGTTGATGGAGCCAGGCCCTCTATAAAAAGCGATCGAACAAGGCAATCCAGTCGACCTTGGTCCAGTCTGGCATTCCCAAGACCAGGCACTGCAGCAGGTTATCTGGAATGACGCTGGGCACTAAGCTGGCATGTGGAACCAGCCTCTGACAGGATGGAAGAGCATTTCGAGATAATGCATCGGCTGCCCCATTTTGAGAGCCAGGGAAGTGCCTGCAAACTAATATCCCCCATCTGGCCAAGAAAAACGATAAACATCTCATAAGATGCATTGCTCTATCCATTTTACTCCGGCCAGAGTTCACAATGGCTACCACTGCAGCATTGTCACATAGGCACAGAACAGTGCAACCCTCCCAAGCACTGCCCCAAACTGCTGTTCCCAGAACTTTGGGAAGCAATTCCTTGGCCGTGATGTGAGTTTCATCCCAACTACTGGGACATACAAGCTGAAACCACTGACCATCAGTTGTCAATGCCCCACAACTCCAGGACCCTGAGGCATCCGAAGTAAGCATAACCTGGGGCTGCTGGTGTGCCAGGCTAGACATAGGACAAGTCCCATTCCAAATTGGGAGAAAACAGCTCCACCATCTAAGGTCGGAATGGAAGCCGGCATTTAGGCGCACCCAATCATGCAGATCACGGATACCCTTGGAAAGTTTGATCATCCACCTCAGGAAGGATCTCCCTGGCTTGATCACATACTGAAGTTGCCCAATTATGGACAAGAGCTCCCGCTTCATGCAAGATTTACAACCCTCCCAGGCGAATCTCCCGCCTGAATCTATCCAACTTGGAAGCTGGTAATCGTACTATCAAACTGTCAGAGTCTAGTTCAACTCCCAGGAAGGTAAGTACAGTGCTGGGACCCTCAGTCTTCCTGGTAGCTATCGGTACACCCAAAACTTGGCAACGAGTCAGAGCCTTTCATAAAGACTGCCCACATTGATCGGAATGAGGCGCACCAAACAGTAGGAAGTCATCCAGGTAATGGATCGCCTTAACATCATCATAAATTTCCAGGATCCACAACAATGCATCTGCTATAGCGTTGTATAGCTTAGGTGATGACCTAAGCCCAAAAGATAGGACCTTATCCACATAAGTGTGGCCCTCCCATTGCATTCCCAGCAGCAATCTATCGTCTGGGTGAATTGGGACAGTTCTGAATGCCCCTTCAACGTCAAACTTGGCGAACACGGTACCTCTACCCTTCGCTGCAACCCTGGCACTAGCTTCATCCACAGACGTGTAATGCAGACTACACAAGCTTGGTTCAATCCCATCATTGACACTGGCACCTTTTGGTGAAGACAGATCCAGAATGAGCCTCCACTTACCAGGATGGTGTCCCTTTGGGACCAGGCCAAACATGTTCACCTGCACTGTGAACGAAAACACTGGATCCAATAGGCCATACACTCGGCCAGCAAGAAGCTCTGCCTCAAGAAATGAACTGATAACATCAGGGCACACAGTGGCTGACTGGTTCTTGCACTACTGCAAGTCGACATGCCATAGCAGATCCCGTTACGGAAGCCTTCACACATACCCTGAAGCAAGTAGGCAGAGTAATCCCAGTTGGGATGATTGGCCAGACATCTGTCCCGCTCACTCACCACCATAGGACACTGGATGTGGCCCCACCCGTCAACACTGGGTTGGGTCACTGGTGCACGTCTGCTGGCTAGAGTCAACTGGTCTGAAGTGTATCAGTAAGAGCCACCAAATGTCCCTATGCCACACCAACAACCACATAGGATCAGAAGGGCACAGAGACCCATCCAATGTAACCAGAGCAGACATTAATACACCAGACTTGAGGCGCTACTCAAGAAATGGGCACCAAGTCTTGACACCTGGTGCTCACTGCCCCCAGATGTGTCCACGATAATCTGGACTGGCACTCACTGCCTCCCAGTCTATCACCCCAACTCTATGCAAACTACTCCGAGCCGCTACATTCCCCAAGAATAATAATAATGTTAAGAATAATATTCACAATAATAATAGTAATAATAATAAAAAAACAGGAACCACCCTTAATTTAACAACCTTCCATGTAACAAAAGAAAAGAAAAGAAAAGAAACAAACACTATACCCACACTGCCTACCACAATTTTTTCACTTCAGTATTTAACACTCCACTCACAAATATAGCGATAATAATAATAATAATGTGAGTAGCTATATGTTATAATACTAAACAGTCACAGCAGGATCTGCCACTAGACAAAGCAAAAACAAACAAACAAACAGTCATTGAGAGGCTGCTGATGGCTGCTGCCCCTCGCCAGCTACAGTGCAAGCAGCTTTTCGGTGGTCTCCGCCACAGCGAGAACAGACATGCTGGTATCGACATGGTATGGAGGCACACACCCTCCCATCGTTCCACGGATAACACACCAACATCTTCCTTTTTTTCACTTTTGGAAGAGTAGAGCCCTCCGATGGTGGGAGCTGTGCTGGTGGTTTCACGCTTCAAGCTGACAGAATGACCTTAGTATACAGAGCCTGGTCCATCCTGCCAAACTCGGCTTTCTCTAGTGAAGGCCACTGTTGGCAAAAACTGCTGTCGTAAGTTCGCCACCAGTCACCATGATCCTTTCCAGACAGCACAACAGCCAAGTAGGCCCACAGGTCCACTGCCTTGTCTCAGTGGGCCTTCACCACTCTCGCCATCCCCTCCCCCCCATCCCACCTTTGTATGTGAATGACAACTTGACCACTTTCACCAATCCCAACCCATCGTCTCTCGCCCCCCCCCCCCTTTGGCCCATTCATACCTACATCCTACTAAAAATATTGGATAGATAGAGGTCACACCCTATAACAATAGGAGTGCCCATCCATTAATTATATATCTCACAGGACAGCTCAATACAGTCACCAACCCCAACCTAAACAAGCTGGGATTTAACTGTCTTAAGGGGATGTAACCCTGAACTAAACGGGTCCCACAAAAATCAAAAGAAAGGGAAACCACTGCCGTCTAAAAGAGTGTTCCTCTCTGGCAGCTAACAGTACAATATAACCAGCCCTAGCGTACCTACCTCCAGCTGGAGCTGTAGACCCTCCAGCTCCTGAAGAAGCTGGTTCTGCTCCTGAAGCAGCAGGTACAGCTCCCCTGGGACCAGGGCCCTTCTCTAAGTCTCTGCGGTTCAACATTTATACAACCACAGTCCTAATAGTTTCCACTAATTGTGTAGTTGATATCGTGGCACCCTCCCCAAGACTAGTGTTGTCTTCCACTGGGTCCACGGCGCCTGAACCAGCCTTTTTGAAGCCATTTTGCGGTTAAACTTTTTCTGGTTATTTTATTTATTAGCTTTCGTAGTAGATTATAACTATAAATAGTCAAAACGTTTCGACCCGTAGGTCTTCATCAGTTGACAAAAAAACACAATACTGAAAATGACAAAAAACAAAACC